>Ga0116225_1000059_pt1 | contig 85193 bp, 76 predicted proteins | sample Sb_taG_8_FD_88968 | JGI IMG/M metagenome (GOLD analysis project Ga0116225, IMG submission 88968) | Peat soil microbial communities from Weissenstadt, Germany - Sb_50d_c_BC metaG | ecosystem: Environmental > Terrestrial > Soil > Wetlands > Peat | place: Germany: Weissenstadt | collected 2010-09-21 | reverse complement strand
TGGCAGTACGATGGGCCTCACGCAATCTGTGAATGCCCCGCCCGTCAGCGGCACGTTTGGCCTCTGGTTGGGGGCGTTTGGCGTTCTGGGACTGTGTGTACTGGCAATTCTCGGTGGCAGGTGCCGTGCGCGAAGCCCGCAATTGGTCTACGGAACGGCACTCGTCTGCCTCCTTTCCATTGGGATTACAATGTCGGCATGTGGCGGAAGCGGCAGTAGCGGCGGCGGGAGCAGCGGCACTCAGCCGGGCACTTATACTCTGACGGTGACCGGCACTTTCACCTCAAGCTCGACTAAGTTGACTCACGATATGAACCTCACTTTGGTCGTGCAGTAAATCGAGTCTGGGCTCGGGGCAATCAGACTCCTTGTCCTTATGGAGCTTGGAGTCGAGAACTTGTCGGAGGCCTTATGAAGTCCGCCCGCTTCGTTTGCCTGTTCATACTTTTCGCCATCATCACAGTGTGGGCACAATCGAATCCTGTTCCCTTGGTGAATCAGCCGCTGGTTCCGACAGCCATCGCGCCCGGCGGGCAGAGTTTCAAGCTGACGGTGAACGGTACGGGCTTCGTCTCTGGGTCGGTGGTCAAGTGGAACGGCACTGCGCTGACGACCACGTTCGTCAACAGCTCGCAACTGACCGCGACCGTTCCGGCCTCGAACATTGCCACGGCGGGCACTGCTTCTATCACCGTGTCGAGCCCTAGTCCTGGTGGCGGCACCTCGAATCTCCTGTTCTTCTCCGTTTCCGCTCCCACCACTTTGCACTTCACCAGTTTTCCTCTTACTCCTGTTGGTACTAACGATTGTTACACATTTACTACTGTAATCTGCCGCAATTTCATCGCCGCAGACTTCAATGGGGATGGAAAACTCGATCTGACTTATGAACAATACACAGGAGACTTACCGCCCTATGGCTCCACTTCCTTGGGCAACGGCGACGGAACATTCCAAGCGCCCTTTGACTCGGGTGCAAATCTCGAATTTGTCATTGCCGCTGACTTCAACGGGGATGGGAAGCTCGATGTGGCGGGCATAGTTCAGGGCAGTAATCAGGGTTTAGGTTCCCCTTACTCCGCCTCCGTCGTGTTGGGTAAGGGGGATGGGACATTTTCCGGAGGTAGCACCATAGCTTCAGGCACCGCTTCCGACCTGTTTGCTCGCACGGTGGTAGCTGGCGACTTCAACGGCGATGGCAAGCTAGATGTGGCGATAGGCGACAACCTCGGCGTCGAAGTCTATCTCGGCAACGGGGACGGCACATTTCAGGCTGGTCTTCCACCGGTCGGTGGGAGTGCGCCATATGGACAAGTAGTTGGTGATTTTAACGGTGACGGGAAACTCGATATAGCCGAAATTGCAGGTACGGGTTCCAACTACCAACTCCAGATTCTTCTGGGCAACGGGGATGGCACGTTCCACACTGGGGCGAGTTATCCGGGATTCAGTTATTATGTCCTTCAGATGTTTGCAGCCGACTTGAACGGCGACAACAAGCTGGATCTGGTCATCCTTCAGTCCGCCGCCCCCAACACCATGACCGTCCTGCTGGGCAATGGCGACGGCACCTTCCGCCCGAGCAAGGTTTATACCGTCAGCTGCTGTCTGAACGGCGGCGCACTTGCTGATCTTAACGCCGATGGCAAACTTGATGTGGCGTTGTCCAACAATGTCAACACGCTCCTCTTGCTGGGGAACGGAGACGGGACGTTTCAAAGCCCACTTACGTTGCCGAGCGCCTCATATGAAAGCATTGTGGGGGATTTTAATAACGATGGGAAGCCGGATCTCGCCGTCGCCGAACCAGCCGTACAAAGTGGATTGTTCTTGCTGGCCCAGGATTACACCCCAGATTTCTCTCTCGCTGCCGGCTCTAAAACCTCGGTGACCGTCGCACCCGGGCAGACCGCCAATTACACAGTTAATGTGGTCCCGGGGGCTGGCTTCAATCAGAGTGTGTCCCTCACCTGCAGCGGAGCGCCGGCTCAATCCACGTGCACGGTGTCGCCCAGTTCCGTTACCCTCGCCGGAAAACCGGTTCCGGTTACGGTAGCCGTGACCACCACTGGCAGTACGATGGGCCTCACGCAATCTGTGAATGCCCCGCCCGTCAGCGGTACGTTTGGCCTCTGGTTGGGGGCGTTTGGCGTTCTGGGACTGTGTGTACTGGCAATTCTCGGTGGCAGGGGCCGCGTGCGAAATCCGCAACTGCTCTGCGGAGTAACACTGCTTTGCCTCCTTTCCATTGGGATTACAATGTCGGCATGCGGTGGAGGTGGCAACAGCGGCGGCGGCAGCGGCGGTACGCAGGCGGGTACTTATACTCTGACGGTGACCGGCTCATCAGGCGCCGCCAAATTAACTCACAAGACGAACCTCACCTTGGTTGTGCAGTAGGTCAAGTCATGCACCGGGACCAGAGGCTCGGAATGCAAAAGTAGGTCTGCTTGGAGGGCTGCTATGAGCATATCGAAGGTTTGGGTGTGGACGTTCTTGACGACTCTCTTTTTTGGTGGAAATGAGATCAACCGCGCGCAGAATCTAGTTTGGCCGTTGATGTGGACCGGACTAGCGGAGATCCAGCAACCGAATGCTGCGCGCCCCATGCTTTCGCAGTCGGACTTCGCAAGTCCGGACTGCTCGGGGACCTCCCCGGCGGGATACACGCGTATCTTCGTTGCCGACCGGCGCGATGGAAGGCCGGGCACCGGTAGTCCATCCGATGCGTTCGATGGCAGTACTGCGGAGAAGTTTGACGCCCTACTACGCAGCCGATCCGAAAGCGGTGTCACTCACCTTATCGTTTGTATCGGCCCCGGTACATTTCAGACGGAGGGTACCCGCGACTACGATATGCGTCGAGGACATCTTGACAAATCCCATCCCGCCGGGTTCACCGTGAATAAAGGCTGGAGAATTCACGGTGCCGCGCTCGATCGAACGACGCTCCGCCTCGCCGACCTAGTTGCCGATCCTTCAAACCATCAATACATTGCAGGAACCATTATTAGCGCTTACAACTTTGACTCGTCAGAACTTGAGATCTCGGACTTGACTCTCGATGATAACTATCCTGCGCTTAAAGCGCGCTACCGGTCCAATCTTGAACTTATGGCAGTCAGCTTGCAGTCGAATCACGGGCACCAATGGGTCCACAACATTCACGTAACCAATACCTCCGGAGAAGGGCCCGAAGCTTTCCCCGTCGCAATCACTGCGCCGACCCTGAATCCAGACAATAAGGGAAATCTCGTCGAACACGTCACCATGGACCATTGGGCCGGAGGTCGTTGTACCGCGATCGTAATCGCCGGCGGCGAGGGAGAAGTTCGGTTTAACACGGTTACCGGTTATCACATTGGTTATGGCGGGTGGAGTATGTCAAATGTGAAGTTTCACGACAACCAAGCCATCGAGACCACCTACGGCTTCAACATCGATAGCTGGCAAAATCGCGGAATAGTAATCGCCCATAATCAGATCGTTCATCCCCTATCGTACGGTTTGGTAATCGGCGGGAACGGAGATTTCTCCGATTTTTCCATCCTTGACAATACCGTGACGGTTGGTCCGAACACGATCTACGGGTTGGTTTTCCAGGGACACGTCAAAGGTGCCCGGGTTTTGCGGAACAAGATCATCGCGGACCGGCCAACCGGCGGGTCCAACGTTCTTGGGTTTTTCGAAAAAAACACTCAGAACGTCAATAACGTATTTCAGGAAAACGTAATGACGGGCTCGTTTAAGAACTCTCTACAGGGGTCTGATTGTTTGTGGGGGAATGTGAGTGAGGCTGGCCAGCAATTACAGAGCCTGCGCAACACCCAAAACACACGCTGCCAAGCTGATCAGTAGGTTGTCGGTGGCCATTAACCGGCGGTACGATGCTATGTGAGGTAAGTGGAACTTCTTGCCGTACTGTGCCGCTAGAGCCTAGCGAGGCGTTCGAGGGGAGCGCAGGCAGCCTTCATCAATTGAAACGTCGCAGGGCCAAGATCTGGAAAGTGAAGGGGTGATGTCTCTTACTGACGTGCCAAGACGCGATTTCAGTGATCTTTACTTATCTGATCACGAGCGCTCCAACCCCCGCCGACGTACAAACGAATGGACGATACCTGTCTTAAAGGGTTGCGGGTTAGAAGGTAGAAAAATCTTGAGCGCTGACTGTGGCAACGGGATGGATGTAGTTGAGCTCCGCGAGCAGGGATTTCAAGCCATGGGCTTCGATTTGTATCCGCCTGCCCCTCAGGCTGCGGCTTGGGTCACAGTCTCGCGGGCCGACTCCATACCATTTGAAACGGCGAGCTTTGATGCGGCAGTCTGTCTCGAAGTCATCGGGCATATCCCCCAGAGAGTGAGGTCCGCCGTCAGCCAAGAACTTCTCAGAGTTGTCCGTCCAGGAGGTTATATTATTCTTGGAACGCCCAATCGGTACTTCCCAGCAGATGAGCACGCTAAGCTGTTAAGAGTTCATTCCCCATTTCGCGATGACACTTTAAGTTCAAAGGAATTGGAGGTACTTTTGGACGGAAAGCCCGCACCCTGACGTGGAAGAGATATTTTAAATTCGAAAGGTTCGGAGTATTCGGCGCAGCCATCAACAAAGCGGTGAGCTGTTTGATAACAGCTTGCTTCACCGTTCCGCCCTAAACCCACATCTTTTTCTAGCCTTTCAGAAATAAACGGGCGGTAGTGGAGATCATGGCTGCAGTTATGGCGGTGATTGCCGCATCGGGATGCGCAGATGGCAGAAGGCATGATTGAATCGCTTTCGCGGTCACCAGTAGATGCCTTTCTCAATTGCCCTGAATTAGAAAGTTCCTGCGCAAGGCCCGCGGTACCCGAAATAATCGTTCCAATGCCCAAAGATCTAAAGTGTCAAAATAGCGCATCAACAAGAGTCCGCACGCATGAGCAAATATAACAACCGCCGCCGTAACAATCATTCCCAGCCACCGCAGTTGCGAAAGCGGTACAAAAAGCTTCGCGGCAAAAGCCAGACCGGCTATCCAAAGCACCGGTTTTACGTAGACCCGCAGGAGTCTTCGCGGCGAATAGCCAGTTTCTTGATGAAACAGATAGACCAGATAGGCTGCCGCGCTTAGAACAGAGATACTCGTGCCGTAGAGCGCTCCCGTAAAGCCGAAGAGAAAAATCAGCACCGTGCTGATGGTCAACGTGCCGACCATGCCCACTACAGCAAACTTGATCGTGGGTAGCAAGTTTCCCCTTCCAATAAGAATGACGAGTGCGGGCCCACAGGCGAGATTGGCTACTTGAACTGCAGTCAAGACCATCAGAGCTCGCGCCGTCCCGGAAAATCCCGAACCCAGCCAGAGTTCGACAAAACGATGTGCCAGCAAAAGCACAATTCCGACCAGAGCACTTCCGACAAACGCCAGATACTTGTGCGCTCGGTAGTACAGTTCCTGAGTGCGGGCGTCGTCGTCGCGTGCATCCAGTTCTGCCGCCGCTGGCATCAGCGGGCTAATTAGCAGCCCCGGTGCGCCTCGAATCTTCAACGCCAGATCATTCCCGATGTCATACCAGCCGGCCGGGGTCAATCCAGCGAAATGAGCAAGTAATAGCTTGTCTGTATGGATATAGACGGCGCTTGCGATCTGAGCAACATACATCTGCACGCTGAAGGACGATAATTCCTTGATATCAGCCAGTCGAACTAAACGCGGATTAAAGCGAAGCTGTGGTAGCAAACGCCAAGCTACGCCCACAGAGAGTAGCACCATAGTGACTGAAGTCAGGACCAGGGCGTCGACTAAGCCATTGATCCCCCAGCCCAGAAACACAAACAGCGCTCCCGCGCAGGCGGTAATGATACTACTAGCCGTCCAGAACATGTTTACCAGATCCAGGCGTTGCAGTCCGCAGATTATCGAGAAGAAGGGAGTAGAAAGCAGGTTCAATGCGATAGCCAGGGTTAGAACCCGAAGCGCATGCTGAAGGTGAAAAGGCTCAACGGAAGATTGACGGAAGAAAAACGAGATCAGCGCTCGGCTTGCCAGATTGACCGCGAGAACCCAGACGAGCGCAATAGCGGAAAAAATCAAAATCCCCGCATTGATCACTCGGTTTAGCTTTAGATAGTCGCCTCGCGTGAAGTGCTCGGAGACATGCTTGGTAAGCGTCCCGGGGAATCCTAGGTCCGCAAAAGTAGTTAGACTGTTTATCGACAACAGAACAGCCCAAGCGCCAAAGCCCCTAATTCCTACGTGTCGAATCAAGAATGGCGTAAGGATGAACGGGACAGGAGCAGTGATAATAAGTCTTAGAACACCTGCCGCCGTATTCCGAACAACCTTAGTGCCAATTCCGTGCAGTTGTGGGACAAGCGACTGAAACGGCGGGGCTGGAAGGGACATTATCAGGGTGAAGACGGGCTAACGTTTCTAGCTTTCGGTCGAGTCGGAGTCATTCACTGACACTGGATTTTAGACCGCAGAACAACTAGGGTCAGAAGAAATATACAGATCAGTTTAAATTAAAATTGCCGGAGAAACCGCCTTAGGAGGAAAGGCACTATCGGGTCGGAGTCAGTCCGCAAAGCCAATGAACCGGATTCTCGCTTTCCTCGCCTTCGGCGGAGAGAAGCCCTGAATGAGGGGGTCGGTCTCAAAGCGGCATGCCTACTGGCGTTGGCGCCATCATAAAGCGAGCTACGAGGGGTTCAGAAAGAAGGAATCGTGGGGTAAGATCGTCGCATTTATCGAGGCACGCTTCTTCGAAGTGCGCGCCTGCTGACGCGCAGATTGCCTATTCACCATGCCAGTCACTTTCACCGCACCATGGCGCTCATCGGTTGGCGGCCAACTCTGGATGGCTTCGATATGCTCGACCAGATGCCGTACGAAGTCAGAAAGAACAACATCCATTGGACGGTGTAGTAATATCGCGGGGCGGCTTGGGCGACGTAATAGACTAACGGATATGACACTAAAACTACAAGAAAACTCGCAGCCAACGATCGGTCGCGACGACGCAAGAGGAGCAAGCCGAATATGGAGCCAAATGTAATTCCCGCCAATGCGAATGTCTGAACCGGACGTTGCATCTTCGGAAACCAAAAATAGAAGATTCGACGTAATACGAGCCAAAGGAATCTCTTGGGATGAGTTGCTATCCAGTGTAAAGCTTGGGTGCGCTTTTCTCGGTTATAGTTGACTTCGCCTTGGGCTATAAGCTCATTGCGTTCGATGCTGTTCGTACGCGGGTGATGTCTGGCCATCGCGATGCCGTTGTCACCCCAGTTGGGATTAGCTTCGTCGTTGTTTGCAACGTTGAGTTCTAACCCAAAATTAGAACGAGTCCATATTGGCGTGCCTAGAGCAAAGTAGTTGCGTAGCGCCCATGGTGCTAAAACAATGAAAATTGTCAGAGTAACCGTCGCTGGAAATAGCAGTCGTTGTCGACCAAGTCCGCGGCCAGACACGGAAAGGACCATAATGAGCAAACCAAAGACGATTGCTCCCAGAGACGCCGAGACCAAGATGGCCAAACCGCTCAGAGCACCTAGAGACAGCGCGCTGCTCGTTGAAAACGCGTGGTTTCGCCAGCAGCGTATGTATACCACAAAGACCAGGACGCACATCAAGCCTGCAAAGGCCGTCTCGGAGCCTCCGCTGGTCTCCGGCAGTCGGTTGATCGGAAGTAACGCTCCCCCGAAGCCTGCAAGAACGCCCACTGTCCTATCCACCCTGCACACCTTACTGACTAGCGGCATCAAAGCCCACACCGTCGACGCAAGCGTGCAACTCAAAACCTCCTGAGCAATCGCTCCCGTTTGGCCAGTCCCGAAGATTCGGAACACCACGCTGAGTAGCAACGGATATAATGGCGAGGCGTGAGCTGTAGGACCGGTGTGAGGCCCGTAGGCATCTGCAAATTGTCCCTTACTCGCCAGCGACGTGGCGATCGCAAGAACTTCACCTGGATCAGGGTGTAAATAGCTTCGGGTAAGCCATAAGACCGCTAAGCGGGTCATGAATGCAACAAGCCAGATCGCCATGCTCACGAAGAAAACCTTTTGCATCGCGTCGTAAGGATCGTTCTGGGAATAAGTCAGGCTCTTCAAATAGTGACCTCTGTGCGTCAGCATACCAGACCGGCTATCCAAAGCACCGGTTTTACGTAGACCCGCAGGAGTCTTCGCCGGGAATAACCAGTTTCTTGATGAAACAGATAGACCAGATAGACTGCCGCGCTTAGAACAGAGATACTTGTGCCGTAGAGAGCTCTCGTAAAGCCGAAGAGAAAAATCAGCACCGTGCTGATGGTCAACGTGCCGATCATGCCCACTAACAAACCAAGCCTGTGGATACCGCAACCCTTTTTCTGTTCGCGAATCTGGACTTGCACCACGGGCTGTTAGTGCCAACTCCGTGTAGTTGTGCGGTAAGCGACTGACGGAAGGGACATTATCAGGGTAAAGACGGGCTAACGTTTCTAGCTTTCGACCGAACGCTCGAGAAATCCTTTTAAACGCCGCTGCCGAAAGAAGCGGCGGACGAGTTCCGAGAAATAATAAGGATTATTCCACACGGGAGTTCTCCCCGCACCCTGGACTGGGTCAAGCAATTCGGAGCGGGGTCACTTAATCCGAGGTTGCCTCCCCGGCCTCAAAGACGAGCAAAAACGCAAGGGTTGTAACACGAGGAGATGTGTGGCTTGGAAGACATCGTTCGTTCCTCGCTTCACTGTACCGTCACGGAAAAGAAACAACTGACGGTTCGCGAATCCGTGCCCGAGGTGCCCGTCACCACTGGAAAATAGTAACGCGGCGAATGTACTTGCTGACTCAGGGCCGATGTGCCGCATCCTACGCTGCTAAGCACCAAAAGCACCAAACCTGCCGTCAGCGCGAGACATCTGACTTGCTGGTCACCCTTCGGACGAACCAGGGGAAGCACCACCATACCCATGCAGCCGAATGATAGTAGTGCAAGGTAGGTCGGTCCAAGTGGTCTAATCTTTGGAGCAGACGATGTGCTGATTGTAGAAGTAAACGAGACGGTAGCATTTACTGTATTTTGACCATTCACCGACACCATACTCGGAAGAACGGAACAGCTGATTTCGGGGGAGCCTGATGCACAGCTGAAGTCGACATTCCCCGAGAAGCCATTTTTAGGAGTCAAAGTGAGATCGGCAGTGCCCTTTGTTCCAGGCGCAAAAGTAAGAGTTTGTGGGGAAGACGACAGGGCAAAAGTTGGACTGGAAGATTGTGGGCTCCATTGCGAGATCGGAACCCAAGAAGGAGCACTCCCAAGGTCACTCACGACGAATGTGATCGAGCCGCTTACGGTGATCGAATTCGCTCCCATCAAGTTAACATTACCGCCGGAAGCAAAGGTCACAGGGCCATCAATGGCATAAAATGTTGCCGTCTCTCCCGCTCCAAGCATCGCTTGGATCGTAGTAATTGGCGTGTTTGACCGAGTCAACGCGACCGTGTGGGCTGCGCCGATATTGATGGTGGCAGCAGCGGCAAGGTGCATCGTAATGCCTTGCGTATTTGGCAGATTTGCGTTGCCAAAAAACTCATTGTCCTCGTATGTCACATTGGACTGGGTACGCACAACCACGTCCGCCGGACCCATGATGTGATTATGAACAAAGCGGATCCCGTTTGCCGAAGGGGCGGTCACGTTCAACAAATAACCTGCTCCGTTGTTAATGCCGCTGGTCTGAAAGCCAGCACCTGAAATGGTCACACCTGCGATGCTTGCGTGAAGGTTGTCACTTATTAAGTACACTCCCCACACGTTCTCATGATGAGAGTTCTCGAAGGATATCGCCCAGCCCCCGTCCACTTGAACTGCGGTCGCGGCTCCCTGCGAGGTCAACCCACGGAAGTTTATGTCGATTGGCACGGCGAACGGGTTGCCGGGGCGAGCCCCTATGAAAATGTTGGTTCCATCACCGGTGCCAGATCCGTCAAATTCGCAGGCGTTGAAATCAAGCTTGTAGGCTCCGCCCTCAATCCTCAGCGCGTTCCCTCCACCTGGTGGCCGAAACACAAATACTCCATCAAACTCACTGAATTGGGTTAAGCTGCTGTAGTCCGCGTTCGTGCCTTTGATGTGGATGGCATTTCCGGCAAACCCATAGATGAAAATATCACGCAACTCGGAATACCACATCCCCGAATTGAAATGGCCGCTCGAATCCAAGAATATTCCGTCCTCCGAGGTATTACCGGTTGAGCCTGCTAGTTGGAAACCGGACAGCAAGACATGTTGAGCAACTCCGTCAACCTCCTGCACAACCACGATCACCGGATTGTTGCCATTGGTGGACTGTAGTGTGGTAGCCCTTGCACCCATGCCGATGATCTTGAGGCTTGACCTTAACGTAATTTGAGTCACCTTGTAGGTGTAGGGGCCGAGATACAAGGTGACCGACTTGCTTCCGGGATCAATTGTTCCCAAGTTGAGATTCACGTTTGGAGAGTACGCATTGATCACGCACCCGGCAGCCGGACAGGCTTGAATCGCATCCGGAACTCCACCCGGAAACTGGTCCGCAAATAGAATATTGGCCAGGTTCTGCATTCCTACCATTCCGTTGGAGTCCGTAATCTGGGAATTTACGATGGACGTAGGTGAGCCGAATTTTGGAACGGTGTTAACCGCGCCGCCGGGTGTGGTCACGGTCGAATCAGCTGGTCTAGGAGAACCCGTCGTTGAGGAGGCACTCGACGCGACCACGACACTCGCAGAAGAACTCGATCCAGCGACCGCAGTAGTGGTGCCGGGCCGGCCGGAATTTGCAGCCGGCGCTCTTACAAAAGCCGAGGCCGGAAGCCCCTGAAGCGTTTCCGTATCCGCGGCCTTGAGAGCATAGGGGACGCTAACCAGAACGACCCGAGAGTGTTCCTGCTCCCCTTCCAATTGTGGCCAAACCCCCAGCCACCTTGACTCGGGCGAGTTAAACACTTCCACGGGCAAGCCTTCGGTTTTGGTTATACCGAGGAGAACAGCGTAACGTCCCTGCTGGTCGAGGGGAACATTCTGAGTCTCATGCCAGAGTGGCGTACCGCCAGCGGCCTGACCGTACACTGAGAATGTCACGCCTACCACACCACTACGCGGACGCCCAGCGCTGTCTACCAGCACGCCTGTAAAACGTATGAGCCTCGGTACGGACGAGCAACTGACGTTGCTGTCAGCGCATGGAGTCTGCGCGGCTACGCTTGCGGACAGCACTAGCACAGCGAGAAGCGCTCTGATCGGAAATCTCATCTTCGTATTCTCAGCTCCGCTGTCACGCAATGACGCGGACTCCAGTGATTAATAGTTTCTTTTGTCATGGTTGACGACCTTTAGCCTTTACGACCTCAGACCCCTACACCTACTCAGTGTGTCAACCAAGCCAGCCCTTCTCGAACCAACAAAGTAAGCCGCTATTTTACCACTGACCTCAAGCGTCGAAACCTCATACACAGACCCCATGATAAACGTTGATGGTTTCCTGGGCCTTGCGTGCTTCGCTGAAATCGCTTGCACGACGAAGCCCTCTCTCTCTCAGCCCACGGGCAAACACCTCATCGGAAAGTACTCTCTCCATGGCGTTCGCGATCGACGATACCGAATAAGGGTCGGCGAGCACGGCTGCGTCGGAAGCAACTTCCTCCAAGGAAGAACCGAAGGAGGTGACAACCGGAGCTCCGCACGCCATAGCTTCCACGAGTGGAATTCCGAAGCCCTCGCAGATTGATGGATACACAAACAGATCGGCAGCGTTATAGAAAACGGGCAGATGGTCAGTCGGGACATACCCGACAAATCGCACCTTCGATTCCAGCGACAAGTCACGAACCTTCTGCAGAACTCTGCTGGCCATCCAGTCTTGCTTGCCAACAATCACTAGTTCGTGAGGAAAACCCTTGCCCGATAAAATGGCTAAAGCTTCGACCAGCCTCTCCAGATTCTTGCGTGCGTTTATGCGGCCTACGTACAGAATAAAAGGGAGGCGGATATCGTACTCTCTGGCAAGCACCTCACGGCAGCGATCAGCCTCCATCCTCCGAAATTCCTGGCGGGGCGCTTCGTAGACTACGGTCACTCGCCCGGGATCAACATGGTAGCGGTCGACAATATCTTTCTTGGAAAACTGCGACACAGTAATGATGTGATCAGAGCGACGGGCAGACCAAGGGAACAAGACGCCAAATTTCACTCTCTCTATTCGACTGTAGAGTTCCGGATAACTTTCAAACAAGATGTCCGCGATGGTGGTTACGGAGCGAGACCCGCAAAACGGGGGCAGGATGTACTGCGCATGGAAGACGTCCAGATTGTCTCTGCGGCACTCGACGGGGAAAGCAAACGGGATGCGAAGATACGGGTTGGCTGGCCAGATGCGTTTTACGCGGAACTGTTCACACGAGGGTATCTGTTTCTCGCCATCGGGGTGGGTGAAATAAATGATATAGCGATTGCCGTTTGACTGATGGCAAGCCAGTGCCCGTAGCAACTGGACATAGTAACTTTCGTTCCCTGCGGACTTACTTCCCAGCGCATGGGCATCGATACCGATTTTCATGATGTGGTTCTGTGTTGGACGATGCCTGTACCTGCTGACATCCGCAAAAATCTGCAGCCCGGAGGGGAGAGCCAATCCCCTTAGGCACCACCGAAGACTCCCACTGCGTTCTGGGCTGTATTCAATGGTTCATACATTCCCGATTGGCGGTCTAGAGCAGGTTTTTCTCCGCGCACTAGGCGCTCGAAATAGTCTTCGTATTGATCGGTGATATGGTCCCAAGTGTATTGCGCGAGTATGCGACTCGGCGCTTTCCGCCGATAGTTGGCGGCTTCCTGTGGGAATTTTTCGATTCGGCCCAAATGCTTAGCTAAATCGGAGGGATCGCTACCGAACAAGATCCCGCAATCCGCAATGACTTCGCGATTGAATGGATTGTCCAGAGCCAAGACGCAATTGCCGTATCCGAGAGCTTTCAGCAGCGCAGGGTTAGTTCCGCCCACGCTGTGACCGTGGATATACGCAAAGCAGTTGCAGTGGAGCTCTTTGACGTGCTCGCTGCTGTCGACATGTCCCAGAAAGCGCACACGAGGATCCTTTGTACGCTTCAAAGAATCCACAAATTCGCTCCGGTAATTGGCGCCGCCAGCGATGACGAGAAGTCTTTCGGTCTTGCTCTGCTCGAAACCCTTCACGATCAAATCGGCGTTGTTTTCTGGAACCAAACGACTCGCGACCAGATAATACTGAAACGGTTTGAGGCCGTAATGATCGAGTACGCTGGGGTCAGTTGAGCTCTCCAGGTTGGCCCCATAAGCGATGGAAACCGATCGCGTCCCAAATTCCTCAAGATAGATATGCTGCATGGCAACGGCATCGGTGATGACACCATCGCGACAAATCGTTCCGGCGAGCCGCGCATTAAGATAGAAGTACTTTCGTCCGAGGTGACTCCACTTCGAGCGCCTCCATTCCACGCCGTCGACATTAATGGCAACCTTCTTGCCAAAAAGACGGGGCACAATGCAGTGCAGAGAATTGGCCACATTGGTGACCAGCATGACGTCAACCTTGCGGAAGAGAACGTCGAAGACGCAAAACAGCGTGTGACTCGGGGTGGTCAGGTTCTTAGTTTCAATGCTTGGCAGATATACCAACCGGACTCCCCGGTAGGTCGCAGGCCGATCTCGAAAAAGGCTCCTCCGACAATAGACGATAACGTCGTGCCCCCGTTCCACCAAGCGAGGCGCGAGTTCTTCGAAGAACGTTTCCGTGCCGCTATAGGTGCTTGGGATTCCTCGACCGCCAAACAGCGCTATACGCAAAACTACCTCCTAATCCTCGGCACTGTACCGAGCGCACGACAAATCCAAACCCTGCGCATCAAACTTCTATTGGACCGCGCAGAGGAAGACTATCCGAAGCAGCATGAGCAGTGCGGTTCTCGGGTTGTCGTCGACTATTTATCACGCGAGCAGGGATCCCAGCTGCGACCGAGTATGGTGGAACATCTTTGGTGACCACCGCTCCGGCAGCTATGATGCAGCCTGTACCCACATGCACACCATCCAGAAATGTTACATTCGAACCAACCCAGCAATCATCATCAATCACAATACCTTTTCCAGTGACACCCTGGTCTGTGATGGGGCGATCCACGAGTTCAAAGTTGTGGTTTTCCGCGTGAAAACTAACATGTTGACCCATGATGACGCGATCGCCAACCCACACTCCACCTCCCGCTCCGACAAAGGAATAGGCATCAAGCGAAGAGTGCCTTCCAAGATGAAAACCCTTCCCTAAGTGGCTGAGCAGGCTGGCTCTTATCACGCAGTACGCACCAATCATCACATTGTCACCAATTTCCATGCCATCGGTCGAGAGGCCATCGATGATTACTCCCCGTTCGAGAGTAACACCCCGGCCAAAACGGATCATACTCGCGTTTCGCAGATTCACACCGGGGGCCATGAACACAATCCTCACCCGCCGCTGCAGAACGATTACCTTTACCAATCCGCGCAGAAACCAAGACAATCGTCGCAGGCACACAGAAAGCAACGCCGAAGACGGTATACCTGCCTCGACCGCGTACTCAGACTTTTTGAGTTTGCTAATCAGCCTTGCCAATTGCTGCGACAGCATGATTTGATTCTCTCGACCCCGCCGTAACGCCGCTCGGTGCCATGGTCGCCCTGATTCCGGCAGGAAGTACAGAGAGCCCCGGGCGAAGAAGCATCTGCCAGAACGCGACCACCCCGTGCAGAATCGAAAGACAGGCGTGAAAATCACCCCGGCGTGCTTGAAGGAGCAGCATTTTCGGCAGGTAATAGCAAAGAAACACTGGCCAGAAGGTAAGCCAGTGGTAGAACCTGGCGTGTTTGTGCATCACCCAGAGAAGGTTTCGAATTAGTGTAAACGAGCGCACATGTTCTCCAACATTATGGCGGTAGTCAATGCCTTCACGGTGCCATAACTGAGCAGTCGGTACATAACGCACTGTGTAGCCACCGTGGCGCATCCTGAGCGAGAGATCCAAGTCCTCACCATTGCCAAAAATCTGCTCGTCAAACAGCCCTACGCGGCGCAACGCCTCGCAACGAAGAAGCATTGCGCAACCCGTGGCCCAGTCGAGATTCCGCATTCGGTCATGCTTGCCTGTATCTTTCTTTCTCAGATCGGTGTGCTTCGCAAGACCGATCCAACAGGTGTACGTCCCGCCAACCCACCAAATCGCGTCTGGTGGTGCAAAGTAATAAATCTTTGGGGAAAGAATGGCAGCCTGCGGATTTACCTCTGCTTCTCTGACTAGCTCACGCAAGAAGCTCGGAGCCAGGACAGTGTCGTTGTTCACGAGCAGAACGTATTCGGCGTTCTCTTCAAGTGCCCATCGCATTCCAATATTGCATCCTGCGGCGAATCCCACGTTGTACTCGTTTGCAATGATATCGATCTCAGAAAACGACTCCCGAAAAAATCTCTCCGATCCGTCGGATGATCCGTTATCAATTACAAGAATTCGAAAGTCCACGCCCTGCATTGCGAGCAAGCTCCGCAAGCAGTCCGCAGTCATATCCCGACCGTTCCAGTTGAGCACGACGACGCGCACCCTGGGCTTAGGCAACATTCTCTCCTGGCTTAGTTTTCAACTCAAGGTCTTCGGATCGCATGCATACTCGCGTGTATGGTTTGTGGAGAAATCCTCCGCTATGAGACCTCTCCAATCGACACCAGGTGAAAGTGAACGCGTGTCGAGGTGAGTGGCGATAGCGGGGATCGGCACCCATAGTTTCAGTTTCTTGCCCAAAAGAATCTGGCGCCAACAGTACAACCACGCCTTAGCGACAATCTTCCATTCGAACCAACCGCCGAGAAAACTGCGAATCAGAAACAATGGATTGCAAACTCGCTGTTTGGTAAGGCTCAGCCACAAGGAACTGTCAAAGTTACCCTGGACGTAGCTCTGGAAGATAGGACGGTACTTGGCGAGTGTCTCCCTGCGAGTGAGGAACGTTAGACAGGTTGACGAAGCCGTCCTCCAGTGACGGCCAGCATATGTCTTGACCCATTTTGGCGTGCGATGCAATGCGAGCCGATAACAATCCAAGTGGTCGAACGGGGACACAAAGTGAACTTCGGGGTCCGACCTTAAGAACTCGATCATGCTGGAAAACTGATGAGCAAGATAGAAGTAGTCGTCTTCGGCGAAATACACTAGGTCAGCATCAGACTGGTCGAGAAGGATCTTAAGCTGGGTGGCGAAGGTCCGCTGGTTTCCCACGCTCTCTAGCTTAAGAACCACCAATTGTGAATCATCGAAGTACTTGCGGAACATCGCTTCGTATTCAGCGGGACAGCCGTCCACTATGGCCCACATCTTAACACGCAAGGTGCCCAGCGATTCTTTAAATGATCTTAAACACACTTCCGAGAGACGGTACTTGTCATCGCCGAAAGGTAGATCCAAGGCTGGTCCAGACACTCTTGGATATATGCGATAGGCAACGGCCAGGTCATATCTGCCGGTGCTAGTCATTAGGAGCGCCCTCTATTAATCTACCGCGATCAGATGCCACAGTCACCGCAGCCGCCAAAAGACCAAGATGGATCCAAGTAAATGTCAGGAGGGTCGCCTCGGTGGCTTGGAATGTGATTGCATAAAGCAATAGCCCCGCCGACAGCGCCACGATTGCTACTTTGGTCGAACGGTTAGCACCTCCAAGCGCCCGGTATGTGGCCTTCGCAAGCGTACCGAGGAAAACCAGGAATACAGTCAGTCCGACTACTCCAGTATCGTGTAGGACGCGCAAAGGCGAGTTGCTGATCCAGCCGCCGCCCTCGTCCCCAGGGATCTGCACACCAAACCAGTCGCCGAAACTAAAGAGCAGCTGAAAGCTGGACGTTCCGGTTCCAAAAACGGGATGGGCCCTAACATGTTCGAAAGCGGCCTCCATCTGAATCAGCCGGCCGACGGTTGTCTCATCAGCGGACACTTCGGAAACGTCGAGTGTGCTGAAACGCTCACGCACATAATCAATCACGAAGGGACTGAGCATTGCCAGTACAAGCCCAAGCCCGATTGCCACCGGCAACAACCTTCGCAATTGAAAATGTCCTCGCTTGGCGGAAATCCAAAGCAAAGCAAAAATAGGAACTGGCAGAGCCAACAACACCGACCGGGCCAAACTGAAGAAGGCCGCGATCAAGCCGAACGTCAATCCCAACCCGTACCAAAAACGTCTTGGCTCCTTACTTAGCAGGAACAGCGCCAAGAACATGATGGCGGTGCAAGCCGTGTAGCTGCCGAACAGATTGGCCTCGAACTCAGTCCCAAATGTTCCGGGAATCGCACCGTATTGGCCCAACTCAACCCCCCAGGTCGTGCCCCAAATATGGTTGCCAACGGAAGCGAGGGTTCCATAAACGGCTTCACTCACTCCTATAAAAAGCAACCCCTGAAGCGCCCGCCAAACATGCCGGTCATTCCTGACCAGTATTCGAAGCAAGAAATAGGGAATTACTACCAGCGCGTTAAGGGTAGCCCACCGCAGCGTCATGGCCGGCTGTGGAGAAGTTATTGTAGACGAGAAAAAATTCAGCGCAACATAAGCTATAAGCCAATAGTCAAAATTTCTCAATTGCAGACCGAACGGAATCTTTCCCCTTACCACCTGCAGTGCGATGGCCAGGATAACGACAGCAGTCGCCACGTGTTCAGGGCGTAGGTGCAGACCAAGTAACGAAATGCTGAATCGTGACAGGGCTGCTCCGAAGGCCAGCACAACAACACAACCAGTTGGCCAATTCTTGAAAACGACAGCTACCGTGCCCAGGGTCACCCCAATGATCAAGATCCAAGAACCAATTTGACTAAGGTTGTCCTCAGTGGCAAACAACCACGCCAGCACTACGATCTCTCCTGCCAGAAGCGCTGTCCTGGTTGCACGACGAGCAAAGGTTAGAGTCATTAGGTAAACGAGATTCTAGTCCCCAAGGGGAATAAGGTCGCTTCCCTCGAACACGAGGGTTGAGGCTGTGCGTAGGACCTGGGCCGGAGCAACCTGTCTATCAAGATGCTATCCGGGGAAAAAAACATCCGTTTTAGGGCTGGTAAGGTACGGGTTCCGGGATGTCCGAATCGGCATTGACGCTCCAGAAGTGCCGCCCCGAGTAATAGGCGATCAGCTGCTGGTTTTGTTCAGATCCCAGGTCGCGAGCCCAAACCAGCTTCTGCGCGTCAATATCTGCGCTGTTGTACACCCATTCCAGATTAACGTTGTGCACTGGTGTGTAATGCACGAAGACCACTTGCTGGCCACTAAGCGCCGTAAGTTCTTGCTGCACGTGGGCGCGCTGTAGTTTGAATGGAAATGGATTCTTTACCTCGCGCCACGCACGGTATGCGTTATTCCCGGCAACGCCACAGAACAGCGCGCCGATCAGGAATGCCGCAAGCACAGTACCGCTGGCGGAGTCCCGCCAGCGCAGTTCGCGACACAGCGAAATCAACTGGAAGACCAGGACGATCAGCACTGCGGTTACCCCGACCATATAGTGGGCGAAAATAGTGTTTTCGAGCAAGATTGGGACCATCGACAGGAACAGCAGAAACCAAAGTGCTCTGACGCTATGGTCGGCCCAGAAAAGGATGGACAGGACCACAATAACGACCACTGCCGCGACCAATTCCAAAATCTTTAATGCTTCCTTTAGTTCGGTAGGAGTAATCAGCTTTTGCAGCGCGTTTCCGTGTCGCCAACCGAGCATGAGGTCCCGGCGTTCGTGATACACACCCATTTCCCACTCCTGATGAGCTTCCCGGACCACGGGATTGGCGTCGAGAGTGGGTATCTGCGGCTGCTGAAACCACAGAACAGGCGCATAATCATATTCCCGGTGGTGAAGCGAGTACGGCAGCAGAGCTGCGTGTCCCGTTACGCGAAAATCATAGTAAGCCTGGAAGGCCAAAGTACTTGCGCCGCAGATCAGCAGGACGGTCACGAAAGATCGCAGCCCGCTTCCCTTCCAATCGATCCCTGCGGGAAAGCGGCCGCGGACGACGTCAAAAAGTAGCAAAGTTCCAACAGCCAAAATCAAGAACGCTCCCTCGAACGGTCGCGTGAACCAAAGCAGAATACTACCGGCAGCAAAAGACCATGCCGTGTGAAACCGCTTCTGCTCGCGGATTCTTCCCACCGCTCCCAGAACAAGCGCGGCACCTGTGGCACCTACGAAACCGCCCCAATAGGAATCAAGCCAATAGTTGCCGGTGCCAAATGCGAAGGCAGTGATGAATCCTCCCACCAACGCCATCTCCGAGGCCATCCATGCTCGGAGCATCCAAACCACCGCGCTAACGAAGACAAGACAGGCGAGCACCGAACCGAAGAACGGATTACCAAAGAGACGCTCCCCGATGGCCAGGAAAAATGCTTGGCCAGGAGGATATTTCGAGGCATAGGTTGGAATCGAGATCACGTGGATTGTCTCGAAGAACCTCCAGAGCGGATGGGCTTGATTGGTCAGTCTACCGTGGCTGAGAGTGTCAGCGCCGAGGAGATAGCTGAATTCGTCGGTGGTTGCAGGATATGGAACAGGTAACCAGGGGAGCAGCCCGAGGCGCAAAATGACTGCCATCGCGCCCGGAAGGAAAATCGTCCAAGATTCAGCCGAGAAATCCTTTAACCGACGCCACGGACTCACGCTTCAATCCTTAACAGGTTCGCACTGTGGCTCTTCCACTCCTGGGGTTTCATGAAAAGGCACAGCCTGAACCAGTCCCCCCCGCTCCCCGCTCGAGTAACCGTACCGCCAAAGCAAGGGAGCTGTAAGCACAGAAACCAGGGTCCTAGTGGGCCAAGGTAGGTCTGCCGATTTTTCAGCGATCCTCGTCGGTCCCCGCTTAAGCTTATCCGGATTACTGCCTAGCATGTGTTGCGGCCCAAGCTCCGCCATACGTTCCGCGATAAACGGGGCTTCTGCGAGACTGTAGCCCAAGTCCGCTGCAATTTGCAGAGTTGCACTCCTAGGCGCTTTCACGAAATCCTCATACCGCAATGCGCGCCACTTGGGCACGCAGGTTCGCAAGTATTCGCATCCGAGGGTCACCAAGAGCCAACGCTTCGTTCCGCGGAGCGAAGACGTGCTGGGTATCCATTCTTTGGGTTGACGACCACTAGCTACAACACTTCGCGGGTCGCGCACCAGATAGACAACATACAAATCAACGTTCGGAACCCATGACAATAGTCTTGCGTGGAGCGGATTCTTAGAAGAATCCACGATCACTTCGGCTCCCGTGCGTTGGGCAATCGCATCGTAGAAATTGCCCAGCGAGCTTATCAATTCGCTGGTTTGCTCCGGGTATCGCCGACAGTGAGCTCCCAGCAAAGGAATTCGACGTAATCTCAGCCAACGCGTGCCAAATGGCACCTCATCAACGGGACGAGATATCTCCTTCCAGAAGGAGCAAGCTTGCACCCTCACTCCGCATCCGCAAGGCACATGACTACGCGAAGTTCCGCCCAGAAAATGAAGAAGACCTTCGCCAATGGCAAAAAAACCAGGCAGATCTCCGAGGAGTCGAGCTAACAGGGTACTACCGCACCGATTGGAACCAGCGATGTACAACACCTTGATTCGGCCCATAGATTTTCAACGATACGTCACGCCCCCTTCTTGCTCATTCCCATGAGCAAGCATGAACATATACGCGCATGTTACAGGCGGTCACCTTTACGCTGGGTCCTCCTCGGCCATCCGCTCCCGTTGGGCGAGCATGATCACATCCATCGCCAAATTCGGAAAGAGATCTCCCGTTATCGCGAGGAATGGAAACTTAATGTCGCTCACATAACGCTGGGGAATGAATGGAACCCAATTGCCGCGATGAAGAATTACTCGGAAACCGTGATTCGCTAACTGGCTTCTCAATGTCCTCGGCGTGTAGGCACGCACATGTCCGCTGCCGGCGAGATTGTAATTGACCCAGATTGGGTATATCCCCAGCACGATGCGCAGCCGATTTTCGAAGGACACAAGATTCGGCGTTGTGATCAGTACCCAGCCTCCAACCCGCACACAGCGTCGCAATTCCGAGAGGAACTGGTCGGTGTCCACAAGATGTTCAATCACCTCGCCCGCAAAGATCAAGTCGAAGCTTTGGTCATCGAAGGGAAGAACGTCGGCATTGAGGTCACAATACCTCGCATCCACTCCTCGCTGACGCGCAACTTCCAAGTGTTCTCGATCGATATCGATTCCAGAGCAGTCCCACCCTCGAGCTTGCCAAAGGGACGCCCAGTCGCCGGTAGAACACCCGATATCGAGCAATCTGCCCACCGGCAGTGAATCGATGATCTTGACGCACTTCTTCAGCCGACTTTCACGCAATTCATACGTGAACTTGGCAGCGTTGTTGTACTCACTTATGCTCGTCATCAAGCTTTGGAGCTTTGGGAAATCACTCCTCTTCACTTCTGAAAGGCTTCCGTCGTAAGCCTCTCAACGCCTCCCAAGGCAAGCGTCCGAAAACTCTGCTTCTGTAATCCACGATCGACTGATGCACATTCTGGACCAACAACTTGGCCGGATCGTCGTAGCGGATCCTTTGCCAATGTTCTTGCGCCAAGATCCACAAGACTCCCCCCGTGATGCAGACGAGTGTGGAGGCAATTATCAGCATTAGCCTTGGGGGATACGATTTCCTTTCGGGCAAATTCGCGGGATCAATGACGTTCAAAACTGGGGTCTCGCGAGCTTCCTCCATGCGGGCGAGCTCATATTGGGTGGTCAGCAACTGGAAGACGGTTTCCTCAATCTTGACTTCGCGGTACAGATTGGCCCATTCCACACCAAGCAGCGGCAACTGTCGAATGGGAGGATAAAGCTGCTGGTCCTGCGCCCCGGTAGAGCGAGATGCAGCCCCGTCGGCGGCTCCCCCCATCTGCTGTAGTTTCCTCTGCAATTCACTAACCCGGGCTTGCGCGGTGCGCACCCGTACATTGTTACTTGTATACATCTGCTCCAAGCCCTGGAGTTCGGACTGTGCAGCAATTACCTGCCCTTCCAGCATCGCACCGGATTCGACCATGGCGCGCGTCTGTTCAGGAAGGTCCAGCGTGGCATTTTTGCTTGCATACTGGCTAAAGTTCCTTTCCGCCGTTTCCAGGTCTTTTTTTACCTGGACCAATCTCTGCTCAAGAAACATGCGTTGCTGCCCCGCGGAAGAGGTGGTGACATGGGCCAACAACTTATTTAGCTCGTCGACATAACCTTGGGCGAGGTCGTGCGCCAAGTTCCGATCATGATTTGTTACTGTAAGTGTGATAACAAAACTCTTACGGTCTTCGGCAATTTCCGTTTGCTGGTCGAGGGCCTTTCGGGCACCCTCCATGTAACGCGCATGATAAACCTTCAACAGATCAAAACGTCGAACCAGATTCTCCTGCACTGTGCGACTGTGGAGAAGCGCCACGTAGAGCGCACCATTGTTCTTTGTCCCCAGCATCTCGCCTAGGTCGAGTAAGCCCGAAGAGGAACCAGAAGAAGACCCACTGATGCCCGCCAGGGCAGAAAGCACGCCACCCGTGCGCGGAATCGAATCCGAGGGCAAAACCCGAATAGACGATTCAAACCTAATTGAAATCAGGAACACCGCTAAAGTGCTCACAATGAGAGCGCGTCCCCCCACCTTAGTCAATAGGCGTCGCTTTTGCCAAATCTTCCATAAATTCCGAACCAATCCGGTCTCGGAGGGGGGACCGGCGCCATTCTCGGTGACACTATGCGAAAGAGGCTCCAATACCTCTCGACTGTTTCTGATGGTCTCAGGAGAAATACTTTGCATTCAGCGCCTTGATTCGCGGCGTGCCCGACTGTGTAACGCTTGGCGGCCTGTCAGTCGGCCGCTTCGCTTGGGGCGTCCTGCGATTTCATCACAGAATCCCAAACTGCCACGAAAACCTCAGATCCCCCGCATCGCAAAAATTGAGGTGTGCAGCATGATTGCTAGATCCATGAAGAAATTGCGATGCTGCAGGTAATAGAGATCATACTCGACATTCTGGTGAATGAGATACGCCCGGTCCCCACTCAGCTGCCATAGGCCCGTAATCCCAGGTTTCACCTCCAGCCTTTGCCTTTCTCTGTCGGTATATTGCTCCACGATGAAGGGCATCTCCGGGCGAGGGCCCACCAATGACATCTGACCGAGCAATACGTTCAGAAGCTGAGGTAGCTCATCCAGGCTTGTTCTCCGCAGAAATCTTCCGATGCGTGTAATACGGGGATCGGTTGGCACACTAGGAGAATAGTCATAGGGTGATGCGTCGGCATGCATAGTCCGGAACTTCAACATGTTGAAGTGTTTTCCGTTCTGTCCCACCCGTTCCTGGCAGAACAGCGCCGGTCCCCGCGAATCCAGCTTAATAATCAATGCCAGCAGCAGAAAAATGGGCGAACCCAGCACCGTCAACGCCAGCGACCCCAAGAAGTCGCATAGTCTCTTGGATAGTTCGTAACCGAGTCGGCGAACTGGCTTGCCCAAAGACGCAAGCAAGATGCCATCCAGGTCGCGATAATCGATCCAGGAATCGGAGGACAGGAGGTGACTCGCGACAAAAGACACTCTGACGTTGGCACCCAGGGCTTCATCTAGAGTGCGCACAAATTTCTCCCGGCCGATGGATGGAATCGCTACGATCACCAAGTCTACACCATAGTTGGTAATCATCTCATTGTTCACCGGACCCAGAACGATTGGCGCGGAGCGCCGTCGTTCATAGGCCATTTCAAACAACGTGGTCCCGGCTTTATTGGGATCATCGTCCACAATGGCGACCGGATCTAGCCCGAGTTTCGGAGACCGTTTTAGCACCGAGTAGACTCGGCGGCCAGTACAACCTGCCCCGTAAATTAGCACCTTTTCATTGCCATAGCCACGGGAGTGCAACATGTGCACGAGCAAGTACATCAGACTCTTTTGAAGGAAAAGCAATAATGGAACCAACCCCAGACAGACGACCAGGAGCCAACGGGAGAACAAGAAACTGGTGAAGAAGCTCACCGCGAGGACAAGCAGGAACGCCTCGGCCAAGACTCGCAGAATCTGCTCGGTTTCGCGTACCCGCAGCAGACTATTTCCTCGGCGATATGCTCCCACTCGATCCAACATCAAGACCAGAATGATTGCGAACAGAAAAGCCACCGCCGTAACCACTCTGATCGGATAGTAAATGTGCCTGCCGATCCCCAAGGAATCATAAATCACGCACCCCAGCGTCACCCCCAGGGTAATGGTGATGAGATCTGCTATCACTTCACAAAGAACGATGAATCGCCTGAAGCTCACCGGCGCCCAGAGCTTTTCCGTTGGCCTCACCAGTTGCAGATTAAGGGCTAAAGACTCTTCAACTAATGTTTGCGGAGACTTTCTCAGTTCGACGGAGGATTGCATATTGTCAGTTCGGATTGATTTGATCTCTGTCCAGCGAGGACGTCGAATAGATCAATGCGATGAGATCCGAAACCCTTTCCAATCGTGCTCATTATCTAACTTCCAATTTCGCAAATTCGAGTGAAAAGTCTTTTGCACTTGAGCTGTCACCGCTGCGTCATCGGCCCACCAACCCACTTCAATGAACTCCCTGCAAACTTCCTGTAGCGTATACTCTAACTGGACTTTCGACCCCGCAGAGAATCAGCAGGTTAACCAATCTTATCCACCCCGGCACAGGCGCCATCCACCTCGCTATGAAGTTGCCGTCATTATTATTGCTGTAGTCTGAGGCAAAGCGGCGCATTCCCGGTACTCTCATACTAGCTGAAATCACCGACATTCTATGCTCCCCGTCACTTCTCTACGCGCCAACGAGGATAAAATGTCATCTGCACGGAGACGGTGACGTCGGATTGGCGCACTGGACTGATAACCGGGAACCTCCACTGCTCATACTGCAGGAGACCGGAAACAGACACGTCACGCCCCAGCCTTAACTCGCTCTGCGCGGAATAGTCAACCAGCCGACCACCTTCAATAAATGCGGGAGATACCGTCTGCAACCGATAGCCCAACTGCAACTTATCGCGAGGCGAAAACCAGTAAGTCAGCCAACCCTGCCCACCTCGTCCAGCTCGCCCAACCCAGCTCGCCATCAAGTTGCCATCGTTAACGTAACCAGAACGATAACGATCGGCGTTGTAATAAACAAATCCCGGGGGAAATTCCTTGGTTCGAGATATGTTAACCCCCTCCGCGCGAAATTCCAGCTTCGGGATCTTTGGCAGACGCGGCATGTAGATGCCGGGATTCACGTTGGCACGAGTTGAACCTATAGGGGACACTTCATCCCACGTCATAGAGTCCAGGTAAAAGGTCAACCAGTTCCTTATACCCGGCACTCGATAGCTGAAATCAGCGGCCGAGACCCGCTTCCCAGGGTTCTTCGCAGGAGTCGTGTGAACATAGTAAGAGCGGAAAAAATTCCCGAATGTGACCGGCAGACCGGGTCCGCCGAACATAGCGGTAATACCCATGCCGAATTCAAGATTTGGAGTGGGTCGAAAGCTGATTTTTTCTCCATGGATAAATGGTTGCGGTGAGATATTGGGGCCAACTACACCGGCGTATCCGGGATACGATTGGCACGTTGGCAGCGCACAAAGCTCCCAGTGCTGGCCGGAGAGTTGTCCAATGAAGAACTCTGCGCGGACCGGTCCTAGTATTCGTGACAGGCCAGGGATCTCGTGTGGCACAACGTCATCAATCTTTACCATCGGGAACGGAGCGGCATTGTTGCTCATCAGGAGCGATCCCGACTCCCCGGGGCCGAGCCACGCACTCTGGTTCCCAAAAGAAATCTGCAGATTGTTGACATTGATGGAAGCCATGCTGTCGAGCAGTTGGAAGCGATTGAACTCGGCCGTCCCGTTAGCCAGGGGCGGGGTAGAGTCGGCCGCCGCAGTTGCCGCTAGCACCGGCGGAGCATATGACGGCATCACCGGCGCGTGCTGGTATTCGCCTCGGAGGTAAAAAGAGACTGGCCCTGCTTCAGCGTCGGCGGTCAAGCCCGTGACGTCGTTGAAACCCGTCCAGTAGGGCCGGCCATAGTCGTTGACGATGGTTTGCCCGAAGTGATCGCTGTCGCGAAGCGGAGTTCCTGAAATGCCCGTCATTCGCGTGTAAACGGACTGGACCTGCGCTCCCACGTTAGCGGCACCATCCAGGCGGGCTATTTCCGGAGCAAATTCTTCGGCAAGGGATTCGTAGATTCTACCCGCTTCTACCGAATCGTCCTCGCCATTTCCTAGTTTTTCCCCAGATTCCTCCACCATGCGAGCACATTGCAGACGCGTCCACGGACGCATCCCGAGCATGTTGGACCGCGTGTAACCCAAGGCAATCAGACGTTCTAAGGAGGGATAGATCCAGCTATCCAGAGGCACGTAAGGGGAAGCCATATAGGCGGGATTGCGAACTTTGTCAGCGGTGTTCTCCTCAACCAGATTGCCCCACGGGGAACCCCCCGTTTCTGGATCGTGGTGCGCACGGTAAACCTGGCGGCCAAAGTACCAGCCTAGCGCGCTGCCAACGACGACATCGGATGGGAAGTGTTGCTTCGCGGTCACGCGGGTAATCGTAATCGTGGAAGCCAGCCCATACGCCGCCATTTGACTGAGCCAGCCGGGATATTCATGTGCCCAGACACTCGCGATCGACCAGGCAATGGCCGAGTGCTCCGAGTTGAAAGAAGCACCTCCCTTAAAAAAATCACCGTTCCCGTTCCCATCCAGAGGCCGCTGTCTCTGGGTAATTTCCTTAAACAGGTACGTCACGCCAGTGCTGTTGATTGCAGCCTCAGCACTCAGAAGTCCGGTTTCCTGCAGGTGATCGTTATGGGTCACGTGACCGAAGAGGAAAGAAGCTCCGCCCAAGCCGATCAGGGAATACGTCCCGTAATCCGAAATATGCAGGCTGGTTTGCACGTGATTCGGGTTCACTTGTTTCGACCACCAGCTGTCGCTTGCGATGAAAGCCGCCACAATCCCAGCGCCGGGCAGGATCCACTTAAGATCTTTCGTGCGAAAGCGCGCGGGACTGGTCCAGAATTCCTCTTGATCGGTCACAATGTGTTTGAAAAAGGGTGAAACTAAACGATTCTGGGGATCCTCTCCCGGCTGCAGTTCATACCTGTGTTCCGGTTTGTCTGGCATCGCGGCAGGCGCGGGCGGAACGCCGGAACTTGAAGACGACGGCCCGAGCTGCACACCATCCTGAGCCCATGACGCCGAACTCAGCACCGCCAATAACGAAAGGATCAGACTACACGTCGCGACGCGCCACATCATGCGTCGATACCGCTTAGAAGCTTCTCCCGACTTGAATCGCGACGCCCACGGCGTACGCGAGTTGAGCCACCTCCAACGTGCTCTTCCACTTGTTATTAATCGAATAGGTTTTCTCCGGCACCACTACCATGTCTCCGGGCTGCAGCGCTGCGTTCTGCACGCCGCCGCTAAACAGGCCACCCGGTCCACCTACCACCGAACCGTCAGCTCGGACGACGAACGTGCCTCTGCGATTGGCCATTTGCGTCGGTCCACCCGCCTGTTTCAGGTACCACCCCCCGCTCTTGCCGGGCTTGAAGGTAATTGCGGTCGGGTTATAAACCGAGCCATCCACCAGGACGACGTTCGGCCTCTTTGGAATATGGATCGTGTCGCCCGCACGCACCTGGATATCCGCGGAGGTATTGGCCCAGTGCTTCACGTTGCTGGAAATGTGGATCACTAGACGTCCCGCCGGCGGCGTGTTTTGCAGGTTTTCAATTGTGCTCTTGTACTGTAACACCGTGGCCTGTGCGGTCATTTGCTGATCCTCGTCCATGCCAGGAGCAACCTTGATTTCCGCCGCTTCGTTGCGCACTCGTTCGATGAGGTCAGCGCGATTCTTTTCCTGCATTTCTCTGACCTGTACGCGCTCGAACACAGCACCGTAAGGATATGCACCGTTCCGGAAGCCGCCGGCACGCTGAATAATGGAGCTGAGACGCTCACCGTCCTGGATGCCATAGGTGCCGGGATGAACGACTTCTCCTGTAACCGTAATCATCGCCCCGACATCTTTCCAACCGGTAAGCTGCCGGATCGCGAGAACGTCCCCGTCGCGGAGGCGTACGTCAGCATCCGGCTCATCGGCCATGGCTTTCGCAATCGGCACGGTCACGTGGTCACTGACAACTTTGCTGCCTTGCGCCACTTCATAGCGCGTTAGGTCCGCGTCTTCGGTGTAGGCCCCGCGTTTGAAGCCGCCAGCCAGGCGGACCAGACCAGCAGCGGTCATGTGGTCGCCCAGCGGATACTTTCCCGGGCGCGCCACTTCTCCTTCGACAGCGACTGTCGGCGGATCAAGCTTGTTGAGGTCGCGGTGAATGAACACCCGGTCCTTGGGCTCAAGAGCAATATTGTCCTTCGCGTCGCCTTCCAGTGCCTTGCCCAGATTCACGCTGATTACTTCCAGCTTGCCCTCACTCGTTTTGCGAAAGACCTGGGCATCGTCAAGCAGGGCATCGCGAGTTGTTCCGCCGGCCAGGTAGACCGCGTCGCGAAGGTGCGCGACTCCGTTGGTCAGATGGTCGCCGGGATCCCTCACCTCACCCGTCACCGTAATCACCGGCGGATCCTCGAAGTCAAATCTCCCGAAGACCCTCACAATATCAAATGGCTTGAGCACTAAATCCTGATCTTTGCCGGCGAGCGCATCGTCCAAATTGAACGTGAGTACCTCGGGCGCGAAGTCGGGCTGGGACAGGCGGATGATCTCCGCGTGAGTAGTTGAAGGCTCGGGCAAAAGATCCTTGTACGACTTGATTAGGTCGGTTACCTTCATGCCATCGCTATAGGCAAACTTGCCGGGACGGGAAACGTGGCCGTCCAGATAAACGGTTTTGTCGGCGTAAGGCAGGATCGGAGTGATCTTGATCTTGTCCCCGTCCTGGACTGCAAAATCTTCCAGTGCCTTGTTTACGCTGGCGTCGTTATCCGTCTCCGGAATATCAAGACGCAGCATGGTGCGGTCCTCGTGGCTTTCCACCCGTTCCACATCCACATGACGCAATGTGCCAGAAGGCAGAACGCCGCCCGCAAGCTCCAAGACCTCTGCCAGGCCTTTTTCACCGTTCAATTCGTAGATCGCAGGCCGTCGCACCATGCCCTCGATCGTGACCTCACCCTTCAATGGCGGAACCTGAATTGTGTCTCCGGCTTGCAGTCTTTGAACGTCCCCACGAATACCGTGCAGCAGCAGGTCGTAAACGTCGACCTCCTGAATGAGCTGCTTGCCCCGATAGTGGCGGAGAATCCGCAGCGAACCGCCCGAGGTCGGGCCGCCCGCGATGTAGAGCGCATTCAACGGCGTCGAGAGCGAACTCACGTCGTAGGCTCCGGGACGCTCCACGTCGCCGGTCACATACACGCGAACCGTACGGATGCGAGAAAGAGAAACATCGGCCTCAACCCCGCGGAACTGGCTGCGCAGCACGGTCTGCACCAGATGTTGCACGTCACCGAGACTGCGCCCGGACACCTCGACCGCTCCGACCTCAGGTAAAGCAACCCGGCCTTCGCGATCCACGACCCGCTGCAGGCGCTGCGAGATTCCTCCGGTGAGACTGATAGTTAGCCCGTCACCCGAACCGACCACGTAGTCTGGCCCTGCGGGTAAATCCATCGGAAGCTCGTCGAGGTTCCCTGTGCCGTTGCGGAAAACATCCTCTCCGAAGCGCTCTAGCCTGGGCGAACGCTTCGAGTACTGGGCGTACAAATCATAAAGCGAGGGCACGTCGGCATATGGGTTCGGCCGATGACGAAGTATTGGCTGCTGGGGTGGTTTCGGAAACGAATACTGCTGCAACGGAAATCGGTTCTGGTCCTCAAGGCGTGCTTGCTGAGAGAGTCCAGAGGCCCCATTCTGGTTTCCGAGCAACGATCCGATCGACGAACCCAGAGGGGAACCTAACGAGGAGCCTAAGTCGGGTGGCATGCTCAAACCCGAAACACCGCCACTGCCCGCTCCCATCCCTCTTCTTGACAGGGGTGAAGAAAGACTGCCTGTCTGGCTTGCGCTCAGCAGACTGGGAAGCTCATCCGGTTGGATGCTCGCCATCTCGCTTTGATCGCTCTCCATGCCAAAGTAGCCTTGAGACGGTTGCGTCTGCGTTAACTCAAGCTGACGGCGATAGTCGGTAGATGGCCCCTGCTGAGGAGCCTGAGAGGGTGGGTATTGCTGCTGCGGGTACTGCTGTTGAGGGTACTGTTGCCGGGACGGATACTGCGACGCCGGGTATTGCGGCTGAGCCGGCGATTGCGTGTACTGCGCTTGTCCGGACGGGTAAGGCACCGTGCCATAGGGAAGATACTGGGTCAGATAACAATCTAAGTCATTCTCATGCTTGAGCCAGTACGCCTCTTCCTGGCTCGGACCACGCTTCGCGGTCGTGCTTGAGGATGACTGATCCGGCTGCTTGCTGGCGAGAACATCGGCGCCGGTAGGCATCATTTGTCGGCACGGCAAGTCTCGCGCCAGTTCTTCGCGCGTGGGTTTGGCCTTGATGTAGGAGCGATCTACGATCTCGTGGGTCGCGATCACACGAATGTTGTCATCTTGGCGAATCAGGCTGAATAGAGCGTCATCGGTGAGGTCATTCGGATCCAGTATTCGCCCCTGCTCGAAGGCTTTTCTAACCAGCGCCTTCTTAACTTGGAAGACCAATCCTGGTTCCTGGCGAAGGATGGAGAGGATTCTGTCCGGTGAAAGCGAAACCATCTGCTCCGCTTCATGTTCCGCTCGAGAGTTCGCCTGATCAATTGCCGTACTGCGGCTGTAGGCCGCTGGTTGCTGACTCCATGCGATCGCGGAGCATGCCAATCCTAGGCCAAGCAAAACCATCTCTGTGCGGTGACGAAATGCGCGGGACAGTCTACTCATAACACCTCTAAGCGGCTGGACGCAGCCAGAATCTCTTGATTGTCAAGAACGAGCCTATCGGAAAAAACAACTAAGAACCAAGCCGAGCTGCACTCTCGATGGTGCGAACTACGTTCAGCAAGGCTCCACGTCTGCCTCATCTACTTCCACCGCGACCGAACGCATGATCAGATCGATGGAAAGCACGATACGAAACTTATCTTTCCTGCGCACCAGAACACCTTGCGTCCCCGCCAAGGGGCCATATTTCACGCGCACGCGATGTCCAACCTTCAAATATGGATGCGGCTCGGCGCGAACCCCCTTGGCTAATCCATTGATCAGGGCCTCGATCTCGTCGTCAGGCAGCGGAGCGGGGTAACCGTTGAAACTCACGAACCGGACTACACTGGGCACCTGCAACACCCGCAAGCGATCCTTCAAATCGAGGTGGACGAAGACATAACCCGGGAAAAGCACCAAGTCCAGTTCCTTGCGCCGGTCTTTCCAGCGCCGGACGCTACGATACACGGGCAAGAAACAACTCACACGGCGCTCTTGCAATTGCCGCGCGACTTGCTTCTCATGACGTGAACACACGTGGGCCGCATACCAATGAGATTGCCGCGCTTCGGTCGGCTGCGGACCCAGCTGCAAAGATCCGGTCACAGCCACCAGATTCGAGCTCTCCGTCACCATTCCCCAGCTCTTTTTCCCCTGACCCAACTACAGCTTCGCCCCCTCACTTACAGGGCATCTGTGAGCTACCCGTATCAATTCCGTTAGTCTATCGATCTGGCATGCCGTGCAACTCGGTTACTCATCGCCCGTCACCAGACTCTTAGAACCAACGCAGTATCCAAACCCCGGTCAACGCACGAAGTCGCGGAGAGGTGAGCTCGATCGGCTTACAACTCCGCGACCTGGAGAACTCCCGATGGGCAGCCCCATCCTTTCCGCGACCGCCTCCCCTTCCAATCCCGTCTTATTCGTAGTCCTCATCCGTGCGTCTAAATTCCAACTAACTCCGGCCTGTTTCGCAATACACTTAATATGCCCTGTTCGGATGATTCGACTCGCATGGAACGGATATCAACGAAAGCCCAATAAAAGATTCCGCTATTCCGTTCCGCGGCCAGGGCCAAGATCTTCATTTCCGGATAACGGCCCAGCAAAAACCCGCTCAGACCCGGTCGAATCTCGGGGTTTTCCAACGCAATGATCAAGTAGTCAGGACGCGTGCGTTCCACCAGTTCGGTGATTTCCGCTTCGTCCTGGGTTTCGCCAACGACTTCGATATCGGGTTGATCCCCAATCGTGGCCAGGACCAAATCCTTCATCAAACGTGGCCGGTTCGCAACCAACACTCTGATTTTTTGCACGATCCTCTCCGTGCCGGGCAGTATCTCCTGTTCTCCCCAATAAAGTAAGACTCAAATCAGATCCAGAGATTCCACGCAGGCAGTACCAAGAAGGTTCCCGTAGCGCCGGCCGTCCGGCCCACTTTCGCGCCACATCGGTACCCAATAAGTACCAACGCCAAACCCTCGGCATTGGATCACGCGACTACTCCCGGCATCCGGCACAGTTCCACCGCACCCAACCGGTCGGTTGCCCCCACCTTGCGCAACATCCGATGAACGTGGTTCTTCACCGTCTGTTCCGAGAGGTTCAACTGCGAGGCTATTTCCTTGTTGGTCAGTCCATGACTAATCATTTGAACCAGTTGCTTTTCCCGGCGGGTGAGGCCGAGATTGTGTCGAATCACGAAGCTGGCAGCGTGGGTGTTCTGATTGGCGACGCGTTCAAACAATGCCAGGCAAAGACTGGGGGGACAAACCGCCTCCTGGTTTGCCACAGAACGAACCGCAGCCGCCACTTCCATCGCGGAAGCGTCCTTCAGCACGAACCCTACAATCCCCTCCCGCACCGCGCGCAGAAAAGTCTCCGGGTCCGCCTCCATCCCAATCATAACCACTTTGAGACCGGGGATCGCCGAGCGCACTTCCGAGACCAGCCGCAGCTCCGATAGCGCGACCGCAGCGGAGTCCGACAACAGCACATCAGGACCAGCCCTGCTGATTTGTTCCACGACGTCAGGCGAGAAAACGGACGCACCCACTACCCGGATGTCGTTTTTCTTGTTCAAAATGCGCGTAAGGGCTTCGCGCAAAAGCCGGTTCTCCGCCAATATGAAAACTTGTACCATCTCAACCGAATCAGACATAACGAACCTCGACACCTTCGCATGCGCCCCCTCACGCGATGTTTTCCGTGCTCCCAGTAAAATGAAAGCCGTTTTGTTGCACTCAAGGATATATGGTTTCGCTGCAAAATGCGAGAAGGATAGCAGTTAATATTTGCATCCCCCCATTGCTGTCAACAGGATCGCCTAATTTTCTTGGAGTCGGAATACCGTGATTTCCCTAGGGAACGCGCAGGAATTTCACCAATTCTCGGACCACACCCGCCAAGGCTGAGGTCCGAACCGCCCACCACACTCAGGCCGCGCCTTGTTGGACGCTGGAAACGTCTTACCAGAAAAGAATGTTCTCCGGCACAGCTCGCCTGCGGACAGCTAGAAGCGAACCGCCAGCCCAGAGGACAGGCGAACGCTATACTGCTTAACCGCAGCCAACGACGACTTGAGTTCATCCGCCTGATTGCGCCAACTCAGCCGCCGCGTTAGTCGGAAATCGACTCCCCCGCCCAGCGCTGCCGCAAACGACGTGTCCGACTTTGATGCGGCCGCCCCGTTTTCCTGGGCATGTACGGCTCCGAACAGAGCCTGGGCAAACGGCCGGAACCTTCCCATCGAGGTTTCCCCTCGCAGACCAAACAAGAAGGTACGCTGGCTCACCGCGCCATACTGCCCGCCGAAATCAGCAACCGCTCCAAAATAGCGCAGGTACTTTTTCTGTAGTGAGGCGTTCCAGCCTGCCAGGTTTGAAGTCTTGGCAGAGAATGGATCGCAGACAATGCTGGCGTCCGAATATGTCGCCTGGCAGTGCGGCACACCCACGTGCGAGTACCCGAAAAATACCTCCCCATGGTTGAGAGTTTGTTTCGGAACCTCACCCGCAGACATCGCGGTTTTCTGCTCCCTGAAAAGGCTCATTCTCTGAACATCGCGGGAAGCCCGATACCAAGGCTGCTTTCCGTGAAGAATATTAGCGGCCCCACGAATGGGATTGAGGGCGCAGCGCACGGTGTCAATCACAACGTGGTTCTGTGTCGCATCTTCGACGCGTCGCACAATCTTGCTGTCCAAAAAGTCTTCCCCCACCAGCCAGCCCGTGCCCCCCAGCGGCGTCATCACGATGTCAATTTGGCCCACCCCGGTCAAGCAGTGTCGCGAACAAGGGTATGTCCCGTTGTAATTCCACGGCGCCCTGTCTTTCGTGCCGTACTTTTCGACCGTAACCTCACTCAAAGGCCCCAGATTCCACTGCGTACTGTAAACCGTATTCCACAATCCCGCCTTAAAGCGACTCCACCAGTAGGCCTTAGTCCTGGAAAACTCCAGTCTCTCCCCTTGAGGATCATTTTGGATTTGGATAAACCCGGTCAGGGCCCCCTGAATCGGATGCCCCACATAGCCGAACCAATTGGGGTCGCCGTCGTTCCACCCAGAATGCACCCACGCGGAGAGCGACTGCTTGTAGTCACGCCAAAAATGATTGAACGGGACTCCGTTTTCCGACACCACCCAATTGAAGTCGGTGTGCACCACATACGCCTGCTCGATCACCAGGAAAGTAAACGATTCCTTTAAAGCTCCGCGCCAATGAAAGCCCTCCGGCTCGCGAGGCACAGGAGCGATCGCCGCCCCTTCGGAAGCAGGTTCACGATCCGTTGCCGCCGAACTGTCCGTCGGCGCCGCACTGCGATCAAGAGAACTCCCTTGCGGCGTGAAGATTCCGTCCTGTTGAGGCTCGACCTGCGTCAGAAAAGCACAGTCCTCAAGCGCGCTCTGACTGGAATCACAGCGAGACGACGGCAGCTGACCAAAGCAGACCGCGGAGAGCGTTACGACGAGGAGAACGGAACTGCCTGCAGTGACTCTCATCGTGCACGAACCGCTCATGATAGCAGAAGGGGTCCTTTTCCAACTCCGATCACTTTATACTGGAAACACAATCTGCAACCAAAGGTTCCGCACCTGCTTGACGATTGCAGACTTTCCACCGGACGCGGCCATGAAAACACGTTTCACTGCTCGGCAAGTGAATTCCTCCGGAAACTGATGATGGCGCTGCTGACATTGGCCCTCGCGTCCCTGCTCGTGGTGCTGCTGGTTGGCTCGTGGGTTTATTGCCTGCTGACCGGGGTCGCGGCGCGCCGTTACCTGGCTATTTCTCCCCCCCCGCTCGCAACGCTGCCGCCCATCAGCGTCCTGAAGCCCCTCTGCGGACAAGACGACCGCCTGGAAGAGAATCTCCGCAGCTTCTTCACCCAGGATTATCCAGACTACGAAATCCTGTTCGCTGTTCACACGCTAGCCGACCCGGCGGTCGAGGTCGTGGAAAAAGTAAGCCGTGACTTTCCACATGGTCCGAAAGTCCATCTGATCGAGACCGGTGTCCCAAGCGTGCCCAATGCAAAAGCATACAGCCTGGGGCATCTGGTAGCACAGGCCCAGCACAGCATCCTGGTCATGAGCGATAGCGACGTATGCGTCCCGCCTGACCTGCTTCGGCGCATCGCAGCCGAGTTCCAGACGGCCGAATTAAAGCACCCACCCGCCGGTGTAGTCACCTGTCCCTACCGCGCTGTCCCCGGACAGGGTTTCTGGTCGCGCCTTGAAGCCATCGGGATGAACACGGAATTTCTGGCCGGCGTGCTGGTAGCATGGCTGGTCGGCGAAATGGATTTCGCCCTAGGCCCAACCCTAGCCGCCCGTCGCGAAACAATCGAAGCCATGGGCGGCTTCGCCGAACTCGGCCATTACCTGGCCGAAGATTTCGTAATCGGCAACCGCGCACCGAAGCTTGGGTACCGGGTAGTCCTCTCCTCCTGCGTGATCGAGCACCGCATCGGCAGCCAAACGTTCCAAGGAAATCTGCAGCATCGCCTGCGCTGGGCAAGAAGCACCCGCCGCTCCCGCCCCGCCGGTTACTGGGGACAGATCTTCACCAATCCTCTCCCCCTCGCTCTGCTCCTATGGCTGGCAGCGCCAAAGCTGTGGCCCTTGGTAGCCGTGACCGCCCTCTTTCGCGCGCTGGCCGCCTGGAGTACGGCCAAGCAGGTTCTGCACGACCCGCTCACCCGCCGCAGATGGTGGCTAATTCCGCTTCAGGATGTGATGAGCTTCGTGATTTGGGTCGCAGGATTCTTCGGCAACACCATCGATTGGCGAGGCCGCCGCTACAAACTTTTACGCGACGGCCGCTTTCAATTCGTCGGAAGCGCACCCAAAGCAGAGGAGTCTAAGCCTGATGAGATAACCGTGTCGGCTCCTTGCGAGCGAGTAGACTTGGTAGCGCTCAAAGCAACCAAGGCTCGGAGGAAAGGAGCCGAGCGATGATGATTATAGGTTGTGATTTGCATACACGCTACCAGCAGATTGCGATGCTGGACACGGACAGCGGCGAACTCACGGAGCGCCGTCTGGAACACGAGAACGGAGAAGCGCGAGCATTTTATGCGGCGCTGACGGGTCCGGTGCGAGTGGGGATCGAAGCCACGGGACACACGCAGTGGTTCGAGGCCATGCTGGCCGAGATGGGTCACGAACTGTGGGTGGGGGATGCGGCGCAGATGCGAGCGTCGGTGGTGCGCAAGCAGAAGACCGACACGCGCGATGCGGCCCACGCGCTGGACTTGCTGGTGAAAAATCGCTTTCCGCGGATCTGGCGGCCGTCGTGGGAGGAGCGGGATCTGCGGCAGTTGGTCTGGCATCGGCAGAAGCTGGTGTGGATGCGAGGCGCAGTCAAGAACCAACTGCACGCACTGGCGATGGGCCAAGGCGTATGCCGCAAACAGAAGCTGTTCACCGCCAAGGGACGCCAGGAACTGGAAGGACTGGCGCTGGGACCCTGGGCCCAAAACCGCAAGGAGCGGGGCGCCCAGCCCACCACTTTCCCGTTGACTGCGCGCCACAAAGCAGATAATCTGTATTAACATACGTTATCCGGTAGATAATGCGCGACCTTCGCTCTGAAAATGCCCCGTAGGACGATGGAGGACGCGCGTCCCCGCGAGCCTGCCCTGAGCCAAGTCGAAGGGTCCTAGCGGCCACGCCGGATCTCGGGGCTCGCGAACGAATTTTGCGAAGTGGCCTCTCAGGAGGCCGCCCGTTGTCAGCCGTCTGATCTTTGACATTTTTGTTGGCGGGAAGCACGTGGGTCCGACAATCTGACCCAGGGGATGGTGTAGCTTCTACACACGTCTCCAAAAGGCCGAACAACGTCTCGGTTCCAAAATGGGACGCACGAGCCTGGTGTGGCCACCCGTAACTCCCATGTTCTCTAGATTTTGCGTATAACTCCTGTAAACTCAAAAATCTAGCACATATAGACAAACTATAGGTCATTTGTTTTCAAGATTTTGCACACAAAAGGGAGGAGGGGGGGTACCCGGTACTAAACAGTAAACTTCGTCCCATTCTGGGAAAGACAGCCCGCGTCGAGCGCCTGAAATTGCCGAACCGATGAGGCTGAGTGCTGAGTGCTGATTGCCGCTTCACACCGGCAACTCTTCCTGCAACCAACCGGCTTCCGGCTTCGGTTCCGCTGTCAGGTCCATCACCAATTTCTCCAGCACGGTTCGTTTACTCGGCGGGTTCGAACGTAATGCGAGATCGGTCTTGGCCACCAACCGGATAGCGCGCGTCAGCTCTCGCTTCGACTTGTAGCGTCGCGCTTGCTTGATGATGTCGTCGGCGGCAAACGGAGGCACGCGGAAACCCTGCCACAGCGCCGCCCACAGCATGCGCTGGTCGCGCACGTTTCGCTCCAGGATCACCAGCATCTGGCGAAAGGTCTTGGCCAGCATGAAAAGGTGTCCGATGGCAGCCTCGTCGCCTTCACCCGTGGTCAGGATTGCATCCAGCATTTCCAGCGCACGCACCCGATCTTTCGAAGAAATCGCGTCGGTCAGCTCATACAACGATCGTTGCTTCGCGGCCAGCACCATGGTCTCGACATCGCCCAGCGTGATGCGTTTCTTGTCACCCACGTACAGAATCAGCTTCTCCAGTTCATTGGAAACCATCATCATGTCGCCGCCCAGAGCGTCCACCAGTTCGCGCGCCGCATCGGCATCGATCTTGACGCCTCGCGTGGCCCCGTATTCGCCAATCCAGCGGACCGCGTCGCTTTCTTCCACTCGCGCCAGTTCGACAATGGCGCAGAATTGCCCCAGCGTCTCGCGGATGCGCTCGTATCGTTCTTTGTCAGTTAAGTCCATGCGCCGCGGGTCCGCGGGAATGCTGATGTGATCGGCCACAAAGATCAACACAGCCGCGGGATTGGGATCTTTGCAGTACTCCTCGATGGCCGCTAGCTTCTCCTCGTTCGACCCGCGTCCGAACAGGTTCTTGACACCGCGGACAAAGAAGACCTGAAAGGGCGCCATCAGCGAAGGCGTACGCGCCCGATCCAGCACCTCCACCAGTTCGGTTTCCGCTAGATCAAACTCAAACAGGCTGAAGTCCCGCAAATCGGGCGTCACCAGGTGTTCGAGAATCGCCTCGCGGCAGCGTTGGCGAAAGAAGACCTCCGCTCCCACGAACACGTACGCCGGACGCAGCTTGCGGGCTTGCACCTCGGAGACAAAGCGGTCGGTCTGGGCAAAGGCACGCATCAGAAGCCCTCTAGAATATTCGATACCAGGGTTTGCGCAAAGTCGCGCGACAGGCGTTGAAATGCCGGAGTGTCCTCCTCGAAAAAGCTGTTCACGTCGCGCGGCACTTCGTACGTCTCTCGAAACAAATACGAGGGATTCTGGTACAGAACCTTGCCCTGCTTGTCGAGCAGCGAGACTTTCATGGAGATCACAACCAGCACGCTGGCGGCGCGTCCAGTCTTCGAATCATAGGTAAGAGGCGTTGTGTAGGTAGCCAGCACGGTCCCATGCAGCGCCGCGTCCGCATCATCATTCACCTGGTTGATGACGTGGAAATGCGTGCGCGTCCCGAACTCTCTTACCACAGCAGCAGTCAGCATCTGCTCGATCTTGAAGGTTTGAGTCTGGTTTACGAATGCTGGGATTGCAATGGTTCGAACGTTGTCAGGGATGGTTACCGCATGACCAGCCGTGTGATAGCCGCATCCTGCGCCAAGAGCGCAGAGGACTAGAGCCAGCGCGACGCCACGCCTCACTGGATTTTGCCTCGCGGCCGGGTTGCTGCCATGGTTTCCGCACACTCCACTGCATTCGCTGCGGCGATGCGCAGATTGTCTGACGCGGCCCACAGCCAAAACCCATTCGGATGGCTTGCGTCTGCGGCGATCGACACCTGAATGTCACTCTGTCCCGCGGCATTTACGTTGGTGGGAGCGTCTTCGGCTCCATGCGTGAGGTTCACATGCTCTCCCGCAAGCGCTCGCGCAATGCTTTCGACATCGGCGACCTGATCGAGTTCGAGGTGAATCGCAAAGGCGTGTCCGTGAAAAATGGGAGCCTGCACCAACAGCAGCGACGGCAAGGGGGCGTCCTTGCCAACAATTCGCTGATAATGCTTCAGCACCCGGCTTTCGACCGTTGCCAGCGCGGGTACGGAATGGTCACCGTAGCGCGCCACCATGTTGAAGGCTACCTGCACATCGAAGACATTCTTCGGCATCGGCTGGAACGACAGCAAATTGACGGTCTGCTCGTGCAGTTCGTCCATCCCCTTCTGCCCGTGTTCGGATGCGGGCTCAAACACCGTGGCGACCGCCCGTTTCACCGCTCCAGCTTTCTGCACACGCAGCAAGAGGAGCGCAAGCACGACCGCCGCAGGATGCGCCACCACCGCCGGGCCGGGCTGCAACTCAGGCATCAGAGGCTGCCCTAGTTGCCGCTCGATCCACGGCGAACGCACTGCTGTCTCTGGCTCATCTTCCAGAGCAGAAGAAAGGTCAACAATGGCGCTGCCCGCATTGCGCGCTGTCTTCCAGTTCTTGCGCGTGGATTCCGGGTCGGAAGCAAAGAACGTAAAATCTGTATTCTGGAATTGCTCGGTGCGCACATTTTGGATAAAGGTGACCTCGTCTCCCACTGCTTCCAACTTCCCGAGCGCCTGATCGTCATCCAACAACTTGACATCAATCGATGGGAAATTGCGATCATTGAGCACATCCGCAACTTCTTTGCCTTTGAGCGAGCCTGCGCCGACGATGGCGAGGCGGTAGAAATTGCCTCCACGTACAGGTTCGGTGTGCGACGCCGGAGCGGACTTGAAATTCGAACTCATGAAGTCTGCGAGGCCTCTTGGTAAGGGGGAGGAGGCGGGTTGCGCTTGCGCCGGAAAATCCACTGTAACCGCCAGAACACCCCCGAAAACATGTAGGTCAGCGCAATGATGAACAGCACCCATTGGGAGAAAACCCAGACCGCCGCGACCAGCAACCCCAACAGGATGACGACTTGAAAAGGCTGCCGGGCGCGGAAATCAATGTCCTTGAAACTGTAAAAGCGCCACGTGCTCACCATCAGATATCCCGCCGCCACCACGATGAGCATCCAGGTGACGCAGCTCCACAACATAGAAATCGGGTCGCCTCCGGAAAAGTGCACCACCGCGGCAATCACTCCAGCTCCCGCCGGAATCGGCATTCCCACAAAATACTTCTTGCCGGGACGCCCCGGGTTCGACGGCTGCGGGTTGGAAGTAATATTGAAGCGGGCCAGACGGCTGGCTCCGGCCATCAAGAATAGAAAACTCGCGATGGAGCCCAGTTGAACCATCTTGCCGGTCAACTCGCTAGACCCGAGAAATACCGGCAACTGGCGGAATCCCCACATCCATGCCAATAGCGCGGGAGCGACGCCAAAAGTGATGACGTCGGCCAAAGAATCCAACTCCCGGCCAAAGTCGCTACTGGTATGGGTGACGCGGGCAATGCGACCGTCCAAACCATCAAACAAAACCGCAAACCCGATCGCTTTGGCGGCAAAATCAAAATGCCACGGTTCCGCAGCCGTGGCGTGCGTCACCTGGAGGATGGCGTAGTAGCCCAGAGCAATATTCGCCGCCGTAAAGAGCGAAGGCAAAATATACAAGCCCTTGCGCAATCGTCCCGAGGGCCGGTCTTCCTTTCGCCGCTTTGGAACCACTGGAACTTCTGGGTCCATCACATTGCTCCTTGCCGATCCTGTCCTGCACTGCGCACGGCGAGTGGCCGCTCAGCGTTCAGGTAGGCCAGCACGCTAGATCCGCCTTTCACGTGATCCCCGACCTTCACTTCGAGGGCCGCGGAGGCGTCCAGTAAAACATCCACGCGCGAGCCGAACTTGATCAAGCCAACGCGCTCTCCGCGTTCCACCCGATCCCCAACTTTCTTGTTGAAGACGATCCTACGCGCCAGAAGACCGGCAATCTGCTTGAAGACTACGGTCTGGCCATCGCCTTCGACGGTTACCACATTCTGCTCGTTTTGCGCGGCCGAGGCCGCATTCATGGCGTTGACGAACTTCCCCCTCTGATACCGGACCTCGCGTATGCTGCCGGCGATGGGAGAGCGGTTTACGTGCACGTCAAAGACATTCAAAAATATGCTGATGCGCAGGCGCGAGCCGCCACTGGAAATCACGGGTTCGACGTCCGTGACTTTTCCGTCAGCCGGTGATACGACCGCCCCTGCTTCACTCGGGATTACGCGCTCCGGATCGCGAAAAAACCAGAGAAAAAATGCCGCCAGGAGCAAAGCAGGCAAAACCCAAAGCGGTCTGGTGAACCAACCGATCAGCGCGGCGGCAGCCAGAATCGGAAATGCGTAGTAGTAAGCGTCACGAACCATTTTGGGAGATACAGAGGATTATAGTGCAGGCCTACGGCGCAGCTCAGCCTTTCCTGTTAAATGCAAATAAAAAAGGCGCTTGTGAGCGCCCGAGGTGGAGACAGGTAACCCCTCCCACGGCTGAGCCGCACAAGATTCGAGCTGGATTAGGCGACCTGGTTCTGCTGTGGCTGTTGTCGGAACTGCCGCTGAATACTCTCCATCTGATCCTTAAGACGGAGTTTCAGCTTCTTGAGCCGCACTTCTTCTAATTTTTCGTCGTCCGTGAGGTAGCGTTTTTCGGTGAGTGAATCAAGACGTTTTTCGTAGAGTGTGTGCTCCATCGCCAGCTTTCTGAATTCGTCGTGATTGGCAAGGAGCTGGTCACTAGAAGTTAGCATCCAGCAGACCTCCTAACCGGGTTATCAGAGTTAAAAGTTACCACACCACCAGGCCTGGTTCAATGCGAAATCTCGGGGCCGCATCTCCTGAGTTCTCAGAGGTTTCCCACAATTGCACAGATTTTGATGCAATCTCAGGCAAGCCCCAGCCGGTAAGTCATGGCATCCTCTTCCGGCTCGCGATAGTAGCGCCTGCGCCGGCCGCTCTCCACAAAGGCCCACCTCTCGTACAGCCGCCGTGCCGCCAGATTCGACTCCCGGACCTCAAGGAAGACGGCCTTTGCGCCCCGGCCTCGAGCCACGCCGAGAAATTCTTTGAGCAGATGCGTGCCCAACCCGCGGCGACGCGCGGGCCCGGCGATGACGATGTTCTCGATTTCCCACTCCTCGCCCAAGGCCCTGCCCATGATAAAACCTTGCACGCCGCTTTCTTCTTCAACAATCAGTACTACGCGGGATGGCGCTTCGCCAGAGAACGCAGTTTCATATTGCTCCCTAGACCAGTGCGAGGCCGCGGCGGCGTGCCTCTCCAGCCCCATGATGTCGGGAATGTCTGCTTGTGTGGCGAAGCGAATCGGCATTTGTAGCGCCGGCATCCTGCCGGTTTTCACATTGGTAACTAGCCGCCTTTCACGAAGAGTTCCGCCTCCGAGCGCCCGATATATTTGACTTCCAACTCCTCCGGTGAAACGGTTTCTCCCGACACAATCTTTCTCCATCCCAGGTACGCAATTGCATCGCTCCGCGGCCGCTCCACTTCTATCACATGCAACCCCTTCGCCCGGGCCGCTTCCGCGAGGGTTTTGTCCGGCGTCACAATTACTGCATCAGCGGCTAACCCCAACCATTCGTCCCGATTGAGCAAGCGCTCACGAATCAGCTGAGTCCCTGCGCTGTCAACCTCATACTCCCCCAGAAAAACTTCATTCCTCCCGGCATCGAGCGCAGCCATGACTCTTCCTCGCGAATGGCCGGCACTTGCCAGGGCTTCCAACAGCGACACGGCGGCGATGGGTTTCGCAAGCACCTCTGCGAGTGCCTTGATGACCGCCAAGCCGATCCGCAGCCCGGTGAAGGATCCCGGCCCCGAAACCACCGCAAAGCCGCCGATATCCGCTTTGCTGAATCCGTGTCTATCGAGCAAGGCTGCAATTTGCGGAACCAACTCCGCGGAGAATGTCCCCCCCAAGAGCGCGCCTAGCTCGATGACTTCGCAAGCATCATCCGGCCCGCATCGCGCCAGTGCGAGGCTGCCGTGCTTGCCGGAAGTGTCCACAGCCAGAAGAAGCATGAATGACAATTGCGAAGAATTCCGTTGGCGCCTGGATCAGTGCCCGGCTTCCACCAACTCCAGCAGCACTCCTCCCGCGCTCGAAGGATGCACAAACACATATCGATGGCCGCCGGCGCCAATCTTGATTTCGTTCGAGATCAGCCTCACGCCATCCTTCTTCAGGCGTTCGACCACCGCGGTCAAGTCAGGCACGCGCAGGCAAACGTGATGCAGCCCCTCGCCGCGTTTGGCGATGAATTTCGCGACTGCTGAGTTTTCTGACGTCGCCTCCAGCAGTTCCAAACGGCTCTCGCCTACGGGCAACATTGCCACCCGCACCTGCTCGCCTTCGACCACCTCTTCCGCGGACGCGGCCAGCCCCAGCTTCTCGTAGATCCCCTTCGCCGCCGCCAGCGACTTCACCGCAATGCCGAGATGGTCAATGGTAAACATCGATGCTTCATTCCCACTCACGCTGTCATCCTGAGCGAAGCGAAGGATCTATGCATTCTGTTTGTAGCGCCAACCCTTACGCGTTGCAATGATTTCGGGAGCACCGCGCTAGCCCTTCCCTATCTTGCCCACGATCTCTTCCACCAACGAATACGGATCGCGCTTGTGCTCGGCGACTTCCGCGGCATAGCGCGCGACATTGCCATCTTCCATTTGTTGGCGAGCTTTTTCCAGCAACGCGTCGCGCAGCATCTCGATCAACCGCTCCTGCCAGTTTTCAATGTTGTGCTGCAGGACCAGGTTTTCCTTTTGCAGATACGCCTCGTATTCCGCAATGGCCGCGACCAATTCACCGATCCCAGTCCCGTCGGTGGCCACGGTCTTCACAATCGATGGCGTCCAATGATCACTGCGAATTGCCAAGGATTGCAAGGCGCGAATCTCACGCTCCACGCGCTCCGCACCCTCGCGGTCGCTCTTGTTGATCACAAAAATGTCGGCGATCTCCATGATGCCGGCCTTGATGCTTTGCACATCGTCGCCCATTCCCGGCACCAGAATTACAACCGTAATGTCGGCCAGCCGCACAATATCAACCTCGTCCTGCCCGACCCCAACCGTTTCAATCATGATCAAATCGCGTCCGGAAGCATCCATTACGGTGGCCACATCGGCTGTGGTCCGCGCCAACCCACCCAGCGAGCCTCGCGTCGCCATGCTGCGAATGTAAATCCCCGGATCAGAAAAATGATCCTGCATGCGGATGCGGTCCCCCAGAATCGCCCCGCCCGTATAGGGACTGGTGGGATCGACCGCGATGATCCCCACCGTACGATTCTGCTTGCGATAGTGTCGGGCTAGTTGATCGACCAGCGTACTCTTGCCCGCACCGGGCGGCCCAGTGAGCCCCAGAATCCGCGCATGCCCAGTTTGCGGGAACAACGCTTTCAGCAACTCCGCCCAGCCTGGGGAGCGGTTCTCGACCATGCTGATAGCCCGCGCCAAAATCCGCGCATCGCCAGAGCGCAGTTGCCTAATCAGTGGTTGGAAGTCGAAGCTCAATCTGTCAGTGTAAAGCAGGTTTACGAAAAAGGAAGAAATCGTGCTTCTGCCAGGCAAATCGCACCAGGAGAGTGCTCTGCTCTGGATGCACTATAGTCACACCACGATTCATACTTTGTTCATACCATTAAAGATGCTATAATAAGTTCATTGTCGCGGAGTGCACATGCCCAGATCGAACGCAGCACGCAAGGCAAAGAAGACGTTTTCGCTTTCCCGCCAATCGGTAATGTACTTGGAATCCCTTCGCAAGGAAAAGCGAAGCAAGTCGGTTTCCTCAGTTCTGGAAGACATCATCCGTCAGCAGCAACAAGCAAAAGAGATGGAGCGCATCGCGGCCTCGGTTACTCGCTACTACGATTCTCTCACTGCTGAGGAGATCGCCGAAGATCGCGCCTGGGGCGATTTTGCCGCAACCCAATTCCCCAGCGAGGACTAGCCATGAAACGAAGTCCCTTGCGTGGAGAAATCTGGTACGTCAAGCTTCCCACCGATCCGCCGGAAAAAGCCGCGAGGCCCGTAATCATTGTTTCTCTGGATGCCAGAAACCGGCATGTTGGCGCCAGCACGGTACTGGTCGCACCCTTGACAGGGTCCGTGGAAAAGGAGTTCGAGACCCACATCCAACTCTCGCCCGGGGAGACCGGCCTTCATGCGTCCAGCATCCGGTGTGAGGATCTAACTGTCGTGAAAAAGGACTTTCTGGTCGAACCAAAGTTCCCGCTGCGCACTCTGAGCCACACGCGAGTGTGCCAGATCGCCGACAAAGTGCGGCTGGCAATGGGCTGTCCGGCAAAGTAGGCTCGGTCCTCAATGGCGGAAATGGCGCCCACAATCTTAAAACTTAGTCCTTCAGCAACTGCCGCGCAATCACCAACCGCTGCACTTCACTCGTGCCCTCGCCAATGGTGCACAGCTTCACGTCGCGATAGAACTTCTCCGCCGGATAATCCTTGATGAATCCATATCCGCCGTGAATCTGCACGCCCTCGTTGGCGCAGCGCACGGCCACTTCGCTGGCATACAGCTTCGCCATGGACGACTCCAGCGTGCTCTTCGATCCCGCATCTTTCAACGACGCCGCTCGAAACGTCAGCAGCCTGGCGGCTTCGATCTCCGTCGCCATGTCCGCCAGCTTCCACTGGATCGCCTGAAATTCGCTGATCGCCTTGCCAAACTGCTTGCGCTGCTTGGAATACTTCAGCGCGGCCTCGTACGCGCCTTCAGCCATTCCTAGGGACAGCGCTGCAATCGAAATACGTCCGCCATCCAGCACACGCATGGCATCGATGAATCCGTCGCCCTCTTTGCCCAGAAGATTTTCGATGGGAATGACGCAGTCTTCAAAGATCAGCTCCGCCGTATCGCTTGCCCGCAGCCCCAGCTTGTTTTCTTTCTTTCCCGGACGGAATCCTTTAGCGCTCTTTTCCACAATGAATGCGGAGAGCCCGTGCGTATGCGCCGCGCGGTCGGTCACCGCAATCACGACCAACACGTCGGCATAGTGTCCATTGGTGCAAAAAGTCTTGGTGCCGTTCAGCACCCAAGTGTTTCCCTTGCGCACCGCGGTCATACGCGCACTGCCCGCGTCCGACCCAGACGACGGTTCCGTGAGTCCCCATGCCCCGATGTGCTCACCGGTGGCCAGCTTGCTGACGTACTTCTTCTTCTGCTCCTCGGTGCCAGCGAGAAAAATATGGTTCGAGCACAGCGAAGTGTGTGCCGCCACAATGATGCCCACCGAACCGTCCACGCGAGAGATCTCCTCAATCGCGGTCACGTATTCGATATATCCCATCCCCGCCCCGCCGTACTCAGTCGGGAACACTGTGCCGAGCAGGCCCAGTTTGCCCAGCTCTTTGATAGTGGCCAGCGGGAACTCACCCGCCTCGTCCCACTTCATGACATTGGGGGCGATCTCGCGCTCGGCAAACTCGCGCACACTCTTCTTTAGGTGAAGCTGTTCTTCGCTCAGTAGAAAATCCAAAGTTCCTCCGGTCGATTATTGCGGCCGCGTCGAAGACGATCCTCACACGGCCAATGCAAAACATTTGATTAGAACACAGGGCAGAGAAACCGCTCAAACACTTCGTTGGAAAGAAGCCGACCTTGCGGCGTCAGGCGGATCACATCTCCCTGTCTCTCCATCAGTCCGACCCGCACGAAATCGGCGATCGTCTCGGAAAACCCTGCAATCGCGTCTTCCCCGAACTCCGCTGCTACCCGCCGCAAATTAAGACCGCAGGTTAGCCGCAGACCCAGAAAGAATGTCTCCTCGAGCGCTGCGGCGGGTGAAACCTGGGTCCGATTCAGCGGGTCTCCGGCAACATACGCATCGAGCGAATCCGGGGTAGAAAATCGCACCGCTTCCACTCCGCCCTCTGAAGCCGGCAGCATCGAGTGCGCATCCACGCCAAATGCCAAGTACGGCTGCCGCGTCCAGTACTTCAGATTGTGCCGCGACTCATATACCTGCTGAGCGAAGTTGGAGATCTCGTACTGCGCCACTCCCGCCGCTTCCAGCCGCTCACAGGCCATCAGGTACAAATCGGCTGTGACATCCTCATCCGGTACAAAGTGAGCGTGGTATCGTGTACCGCCCGCAATCAGTTCGCGGCCGAGACGGGAATCTTCGTCCACTTCAAGCATGTAGACGCTGGCATGCGGCGCTTGAATCGCTATCGTCTCTTCGACCGAGAATGTCCAACTATCAACGGTCTGGTGCGGTAGCCCTGCGATAAGGTCGAGGTTGATGTTTGTAATCCCGGCAGCGCGCAGGCGGACAATGTCATCGTGAACCGTCTTCCGATTGTGTAATCGCCCCACCGAGGCCGCCTCTTGATCGACGAACGATTGCACTCCCAGACTAACGCGATTCACGCCGCAGCGCTGAAGGGCTTCAATCACAGCGGGAGTCAGCGTGCCGGGAGCGCACTCGATCGTAATCTCCGCATCCGGCTGAACCTCAAAATTTTGCGAAATCGTGACAAACAGCCGCTGCAGTTGCGTTATATCCAGTACAGTAGGGGTTCCGCCGCCCAGGTAGATGGAATCGACAACTCGCTCAATGCGTCCGCCCATCTGTGCTACAGTCTCGGGGACACGTTCGATGTCAGCGCATACTCGCTCCACATAGCGCTGAAAAACGGAGCGGGAGAACACATCGGAGGCAAAGTTGCAATAGCTGCACTTGGTGCGGCAGAACGGCACCGAGACGTACAGGCCGAGAGGCATCTCGACGATTATCCCACTTTGGCGGGACGCCGTAAGCAACGGCTGCATCTGAAGTAGCTGCTCTTTATTAAGCTTTTGGAACTTAACGGCGACAGACGGGTTTCTATCTTGAGGGAAGTCGGAATAGGAACGACCAACAGATGACGCTTCCGCGCGTGGTTATCACGGGAATGGGCGTGGTCAGCCCCAACGGCATCGGCAAGGAAGCCTTCTGCCTCGCCGTCCTCGCGGGCAAATCCGGCGTGAAACGCATTTCGCGCTTTGATCCCTCCGACCTCCCCGTACACATTGCCGGCGAGATTCCCGAGTTTGACGAATTTGCCTGGGTCGATGCTCGCGAGCGCAAGCACGTTTCCCGGGTTGTGCCTTTGGCCGTAGCCGCATCCAGTGAAGCCATCGCAGACGCTGGGCTGGACCCGGCCGCAATGTCCATGGACGAGAAACGCGAAATCGGAGTGATCCTGGGCACCGGCGGCGGCGCCCAAGAGTTCTCGGAAGAGCAATATCGCCTCTGGCATTCCGGACACGTCAAGCAGGTCAGCCTGTTCTGTATTCCCAGCGGAACCATGGGCACAATCCCCAGCGAAATCAGCATGCGCTTCGGCTTTCGCGGCTATAGTCACGTCGTGACCGCTGGGTGTACTTCATCCACCGACGCCCTCGGTTATGCCTACCAGCACATTCAAGCGGGAGTGCAGCCCATGTTTCTGGTCGGCGGCGTCGATTCGCCAATTACCCCCGGCATCGTCAAGGGCTACACTCTGTTGCGCGCGCTTACCCAGTCCTGGAACCAAGCGCCGGAGCGCGCCTCACGCCCGTTTTCCGCCGACCGCGACGGGTTCGTAATCGCCGAAGGTTCGTGGATGTTTATCCTCGAGGACTACGAGCATGCCCGTGCGAGGGGCGCACGCATCTACGCCGAAATTACTGGGTACGCCTCCACCTGTGAGGCCTTCCACCGGGTCCGCATGAGCGACTCGCCAGAAGAGCCTGCCCGCGCCATCACCTTAGCGCTCGAAGAGGCAGGCATCGCAGCCGAGGACGTGCACTACGTGAACCTGCACGGCACCTCCACAGAAATGAACGACCGGGTGGAGACTCGCGCCCTGAAACTCGCTCTGGGCGCGCACGCGAGCCGGATTCCCATGTCCGGACTCAAGTCGCAGATCGGACATGCCCAGGGTGCGTGCGGTTCAGCCAGCCTGGCTGCAACCCTGATCGCCATGGAGCACGGAAAGATTCCCCCAACCATTAACCTCGACGTCTCCGACCCCGAGTGCGACCTGGATTACGTGCCCGATATAGGCCGTAAAACTCAAATCGAGCACGCCATCTGCAACTGCGTGGGATTCGGATCGAAGAACTCAGCCCTGGTCCTGAGAAAAATCGCGTAGGCCTGAACCACCCTCGGCTCGACTGTAGAGACGTAGCTGGCTACGTCTCAGACTGGCGACTGTCCTCTGCCCACTCCGAGGAGCAAAGCGACGAGGAATCTGGCTTTCCCCAGCCACGCGAAGAATCTAGATCCCACGCTTTGCTCGTGATCACAGCAGCTGCGACTTTGTCAGCGGAGACGTAACAAGTTACGTCGCTTCAGAAAGCCGCGGAACGGGATCTTAAAACCTTTTCCATCCTCCTTGCTTTCTTTCCCATCTATCTAAGGTACCTTTACACATAAGCCGCCCATGGCCTCGGAAGAAGAAGTACTAGGCAAAGCGTATGACAGCCGGTTGATGAAGCGGTTGCTCACCTACCTGCGGCCATACAAGTGGCAGGTGGCGATTGCGCTGGCTTCCATCTTGATCAAGGCCGGCGCTGACGTTCTCGGCCCCTATCTCACCAAAATCGTGGTGGACCGCTACCTGGCGCCCGTGCGCGGATTGCACACGCCCCTGGATCGTTTCTTAAGCAATACCGCTCTGGTGGGGATCGCGCAGATCGCCGCCCTCTACGTTGGCCTGCTGATCTTCAGTTTCCTGCTGGAATATCTGCAGACGTATTACATGCAGTGGGCAGGGCAGAAGACAATGTTCGATATGCGCGCCCAGATCTTCCGTCACCTGCAGCGCATGCACATTGGCTTCTACGACAAGAATCCCGTCGGCCGCCTGGTGACTCGCGTGACTACCGACGTAGACGCGGTGAACGAAATGTTCACCTCCGGCGTGGTCTCAATTTTCGAGGATGTGTTCGTGTTGGCCGGCATTATCGCCATCATGCTGGGCATGAACTGGAAGCTGGCTCTGATCACCTTTGCCGTGCTGCCGCTGATCGGCATTGCCACCAAGATGTTTCGCGACAAGGTCCGCGATTCCTACCGGCGCATTCGTGTCGCCATCGCCCGAATTAACGCGTACTTGCAAGAGCACGTGAGCGGTATGGTCGTGCTGCAGCTCTTCAATCGCGAAGAACGCGCCTTCGACAAGTTTTCCGAGGTCAACGCCGTCCACATGGACGCGTTCAAAGACGCGATTATGGCGCACGCCGTCTATTACCCGGTGGTGGAGGTTCTCTCTGCGATCGCGATTGCCTGCGTCATCTGGTTCGGCGGCAACGGCGTAATCCGCGGCGCGACCACGCTTGGCGTTTTGGTGGCGTTTATTCAGTACGCACAGCGCTTCTTCCGGCCCATCCAGGATCTCAGCGAAAAATACAACATCCTGCAGTCGGCCATGGCCTCAAGCGAACGCATCTTCAAGCTGCTCGACGCGCCGGTTGAGATCACATCGCCCGCGGTCACCAAGACGCCAGACGGTCCCGGCCGCATCGAGTTCGACCACGTATGGTTCGCCTATCGCTCGATACCAGCCAAGGATCGCGTGGGCAATGCTCACGTGGGGACGGCCGCCCCCGGCCGTCCGGTCGAGCAAAGCTCGACTACCTCCGGCCCCGATTGGGTGCTCCGCGACGTCAGCTTCGCCATCGAGCCCGGAGAAACCGCCGCCTTCGTCGGCCACACTGGAGCCGGCAAGACCACAATCATCTCGCTGCTGATGCGCTTCTACGATGTGCAGAGAGGCGCGATCAAAATCGATGGAGTGGACGTCAAAGAAATGGACCTCGCCGATCTTCGCCACCGCTTTGGCGTAGTCTTGCAAGACCCGTTCTTGTTCAGCGGAACGGTTGCCAGCAACATCCGCCTGGGCACGGAAGGCATCGACGACGAAGACGTGGAGAAAGCCGCGGAGGACGTGAACCTCGCGGACTTCATCCGCACTCTTCCCAACGGCTTCAAAGAAGAAGTACGCGAGCGCGGCAGCACGCTTTCGACGGGGCAAAAGCAGCTCATCTCATTCGCCCGCGCCCTGGCCCACAATCCCAAAATCCTGATCCTCGACGAAGCCACATCCAGCGTGGACACGGAAACTGAATTCCGCGTGCGCGACGCCCTGAGCCGCATGGTGGAAGGCCGCACTTCGGTGATCATTGCCCACCGGCTTTCGACCATCCAGCGCGCCGACAAAATCATCGTGATGCACAAGGGCCAGGTTCGCGAAATGGGCTCTCACCAGCAACTGCTCGCCCAGCACGGCATCTACTACAAACTCTATCAACTACAATATAAAGATCAGGAAGTCGCCACCAGCTCTCAGGTAACGGCTGGCGCAGATGACTAGGCTCCGGCTGGCGCTCGCGCGTCCGAACTTACCTCAGTTGCGGCGGGCGTCGCTTGTCTTTTTGTTCCAGCACTCCGGCTTCTTCAAACTCTTCTCTGTACCGTTCTAAGAACTCGTCAGCTTCCAATGGATCGAGGGCTTGACGCAGCGGCCAATGAACGGGGAAGACTTCGTAGCGATTCCCCTTACGACGACGACAGGCTAGTATGCCTAAGCCGCTCGAGATGGCGTATTCAAACAGGGTCGGATTGCTCTCGTGAAGCTCCCAATGTGAATCGGTTTCAACCGAAGCAGCAACCCAAGCCCTGTGTGAAAAGCGGGTATAGCTCAGTGCCTGTTGCACAGCTTGAGCGCTGAATTCGAGCTTCACTTCCACTGCGATGAGGTCATAGACCTTGCTGGAGCGAAAGTGGACCGCGATCAGGTCGGCGTTCTCGAAGCTGCTGCCCTTACGGTGGGAATGAACGTCAAAGACAAAATTAGTGTCGGCAGCAGAGTCACTGGCGTAAATATCCTCCAGGGCGCCCTTAACATATGTTACGAGCCTTGCTTCCTCTTGCCGAATTGGCCGTGAGACTGAAGGTTCTTCAACTTCAACAGATGAAGCCTCGTCCGTTGCATCATCGGCTTCCTTCGTCGCGGCCTCTTGTTGTTTCCTCAGTTCCTTGTTGTATTCCGCCTCTGTGTAAAAGCTTCTACCAAGGTGGGAGAACTTGAAGCTCGGCGCTGGCATGCCGCGCTCAAGGCTCGATTCTGGGTCAAAGAACTTGAGTTTCACCACGACGGGGTGCGCGTCCGAAATGCAAAGCTTGCGCTCAAGCTCTCGTCTCAGCTCCGTGCTGCTAACGACACCGTCGTTTGCTGTGAGGAGGTCTCCCAATACCTGGAACGCAAGTGCCCAATCGTAGTTGTCGGACGTGCCCGCCGCAGGTAATGGCGCAGGTGCCGCAGCAGTACCGTTGTCACCCATTTGATACTCTCCCTTTCACCCGGCCATTATATTTCGCGCCGCCTTGGCGTACCCCATCCTCGTTCCCAAACTCCATTACCCAAGTCATCGCTATCTCTGTGGCTTATTGGTTGATTCTGACACCAGGTCGGAGAAAGCTCCTAAATCAATGACTTACGACGTAGGAGTTAGCGGAAGCGCGTGGTTGACGAAAAATGAAGGCGCATCGCTCAGCCTGCGTTTGTGATCCTATTCCCCAGGATGCACTAGCCTAGCAGCCCGTGGTGGAAGTGCGATTCGTATCAGGGCACGCCTTCAGGCGTGCCGTAAACGCTTTAGAATGAATCCGCCTTCAGGCGCTGGAGGTCGGAATTCAACTTTCACCAAGGGCTGCTAGCGCTGGTACCTAGTGCAACTGCCCGCTTGGGCCGGAGGTTCCTCGGCTGGAACCATCCGTACCGCGGCAAAGATCCCAGCCTGCTCCCGGCAACGCGCCGCCCACAGCGATTCAATCTCCATTTTTTCCTTGACCCAGGCGTGCCAATTCGGCTAACATAATGACTACGGCATTAGCTGTTTGATAACAGCAGTGGCTTTTCGGCTCTTTGACAATTCGAGATTCCGGCGCAGGCGCGTGCCCTTCACAATGACCACCCAACCCTCTCCAAAACATCCCCGCTAAGTCCTTTAGAAGAGATATTTTAGAGGGTATCCCAACCTGCCACCTGTTTTCATAGACTTACGAAGGCAGAGAGACTCGGGATATCCCCTACCTAAGTCCTTTAGAAGGGAGATTTTACGAGGGTATCTCCAAAGCAGCGCCTTTGTTTTCATAGATCTGGCAAGAAAACGCGTTTTTGGGGTATATACCCTATACTTTGCAGTAAACCTGCTGTGAGATGTAGTTACTCATAAGTAAATATCAAACTGAGAGACGCATGTGCTGGCGGTATCGCCTTGGAAGCCCAGGTCTCGAAAGGTCGCGAGACCCGGGGCACCCAAGGTCGCTGAGAGTTCCCACCTCCGCAACAAACGCGGAAGGGTGGGGCACCCTCGCGGTTGATGGAGCACCAATCAGGTGGGCCAGCCCACCGACAAGGGGAAGCGATGCCAGGTGAGCACGAACGCAGCACGAGCACGGACGCTCGCGCCCGCACTGAATCGGTAGGGCCCCACCCTTTCTCGTTCTTTGCTAAGGTGAGTTCAATCGTCATTCAGAATGAAAATCCCTGCCCCTATCTCTCCAACCACCGGAGAGGCTAGGGCAGGGCGCACTCGTGAGTAGGATCAGGAAGAAAGGCTGGGCCACCCCTTGCCAGGATGGCGCACCCGCAACCGGCTAGAACGTACCGTTGATGCTGTCCCCGCAAGCTGTACCGCTTATGTCGCCGCTGCCATTCGAGTTGGCATTGACCGTTATATTCAGCTGACAGGTTTGACCTCCGGCGGTAAACGCTCCACTCATCGTCATAGTCGCCGAATCCGCGGGATAGGTGTACGTTCCGTTTATCTGAACGTACGGATCTCCGTTAATGGTAGGCCCATCGCAGGTCCAATCGTGTGGCGTTACCATAACTTGCAGCGACAGGTAGGCCGAGTTCGTGGTGCCGTTGCCGTTCATGGATCCGGCCACACTCATCGTCCCACCGGTCGTACAGGAATCAGAAATGTTGAAGTTGTCGCTGAACGTACACGAGGTTCCCTGGGAATTGCATTGCACTTGCATTTTTTGCTCTTTGACGTTTGGATTGCGAGCCAGCGTGCCTTTCATAATGCGAGCCGACAGGCCCTTTAGAGTGCGCGACTGCACGCCTTGCGCAGCCGCGGCTTTGCCGAGCGCAGCCGCAGCTGACCCCGCGACTGTGGACACGAAATCCGTAGCCTGTGTCTGTGAAATGCTGCTGCTGCTTCCACCGTTGCTGACGCCCGTGTTTGAACAAGCAGTACTCAGCACGCACGCTAGCGCCAGTAAGCCGGTAACCACCATTCTTCCATTCATCCCAATTGTGCTCCTCATGTTGAACTCGGGGCGTGATCCGTCCCGGTGGGTATGAGTGTAGGTGTCACCAACTTGCAGCGGCTAGATGACTAAAGTAATGGCGGAGGCGCAGACGGCTGTTAATGGAAACATCAGGCGAGTCGCCCAGGCGATTTCAATAAAGGATGGCCCAGCCTTCCGTGTTATTGGCGAAGATTCTCTCTTCTCGGTCAAGCATTGTTTCTCCGCCGAGAGCTGGGGCACCCAGTTTCACGTTTATCTAGTCGAGCATTCTGCCCTTTGCCTGTGCGGGCGGGACGCCCCCACGACAGCCGCCGTCCCGGCGGCGCTACAGCAACCAGCGGCGCTCCCTTTGGCATATCCCTTTACAATGCTCTCGTGCGAATTCTGATCTCGGCTGGTGAGGCTTCTGGTGAAATGTATGGTGCACAGCTCATCGAGTCTCTGCGGCGCCGCGATCCGGCTTTGGAATTCTTTGGGGTGGGTGGGGACCGCATGCGGGCTGCGGGTTGCGACACGTTGGTCGACGCGAAAGATCTCGCGGTGGTAGGCATCTCGGAGATCGTCAGCCATCTGCCCAAGATCTACGGTTTGTTTCACAAGTTAATCGCAGAGGCGAATCGGCGTCGTCCTGGGCTTGCCATCGTTATCGATTCGCCCGCCTTCAACTGGCGGGTGGCCCGGCAAATGCGGAGGCGCGGCGTTCCCGTGGTGTACTACGTTTGCCCGCAGTTCTGGGCTTGGCGCCAAGGGCGGGTCCGCTTGCTGCGCAAGTACATCAACAAGGCGCTGGTGATTTTTCCCTTCGAAGAGAAGTTTTACCGCGACCGTGGCGTGGATGCGAGCTTCGTTGGGCATCCGCTTGCCGATCTTTCTCCACCCTCAACGGATCGCGACAGCTATGCCGCCAGCTACAAGCTCGACGCCACGAAGCCCTGGATCACACTCATGCCGGGCAGCCGGATGAAAGAAGTGCGGATGAATTTGCCTACGATCTTGGAATCGGCTTCGAAGCTGGGTGCGGGATACGAATTCCTGCTGCCGGTGGCGGCTACGCTGGATCGCAGCTTTCTTGAATCGCTGATTGGCGGGCGCGATTCCATCCGCTTGGTTCGCGATGCCTTGCCTGCTCTGGCCCACTCCCGCGCCGGCATCATTGCCAGCGGAACAGCTACAGTCGAGGCCGCGATGATGGGCACGCCGTTCGTGATGGTATATCGGGTGTCCCCGTTGACGTTTTTGCTGGGGCGTCCTCGGGTCAGGGTGCCGCACTTTGCCATGGTCAATTTGATCGCAGGGAAAGAGCTTGTCCCCGAGTTAGTGCAGCATGACTTCTCAGCGGAGAACGTGATCGCGCGGCTTAACGAGATTCTTCCAGACGGTCAGGCGCGCAGGCAGATGATCGAAGGCTTGGCCGCCGTGAGAACCTTGCTACGGGGGCCGAATCCGGAACTGCTTCATCCGGCAGAACGGGCGGCAGAGGCAATTATGGCGCTGCTGCAGCGACCGCTGGCACGAAGTAACCTGCGACACCTCTAGGATTCCTGATTCTCGAGCGGCCGCGAAGAGCCCAGATTCCTCGTCGCTTCGCTCCTCGAAATGACAGAAGATGGGTTTATCTCACGGAATGACAGTGAGGGATATATTTTTCGGCGAGCGGAGACGTAGCGAAGCTACATCTCTACAGCGAAAAAACATCTAACCCTTGTCCTAGCAGCATCTTTTGCGTAACAATCTTCATCATAGAGATCAGAGACCTGCGGGATTTCCCGGGAGACGTTCCTGAATGTTCTTTCAACCTCGGCGCCACCGGCGGGCCGTTACAACCTTTCTTGTCCTGTTGCTTGTGTTAGTTTCGCTACCTGCCTGGGCGGCCGAGAAGACGCGGCTGCGGGTGGACTCCTATCAAATCGATGCCGAGCTCACGCCGCACACCCATAAAATCTCTGCGCGCGCGAAGGTGAAGTTTACTGCCTTGGAAGACATCAACGCCGCCACCTTTGAACTGCACAACGGCTTGCGGGTGACTAAGGTGACGGATGACGCTGGTCAAACGCTATCCGCCGAGCGCATTTCTCAAGATTTTACGGTGCGGGTGCCGTTGTCGAAACCGCTCAGCAAAGATGCTTCGACCACACTGACTTTTGATTACGATGGCACGCTTGACTCCGCCGACGACAGCCCGGTGCAGGGGCTCAAGGTGGCTTCGATCAACGATGAGACCAGTTACCTGCTCTATGCGGGGCGCTGGTTCCCGGTGAATGCGTACGGCATCAACCGGTTCACGGCCACGATGAACATCACTGTGCCTGCCCACATGGTGGTCGTTGGGAGCGGGAAGGAGACTGTCAGCAATACTTCTCCCTCAAAGAAAGCGGGCGCAATTGCGCTGCCCACCAAGACCTACACTTTCGTCTGGGATAAACCGAGTTTCCCTGGGAGCATCGTCGCTGGAACCTTTCAGGAATTTAAGAGCGATGAGGCCGGCGTCGACCTGCATTTGTTTTTCAAGCCGGTTCACCAGAATCTGGGTGCGATGTATGCGGAGACCGCGATCAAAGAGTTTACTTACTACGTGACTCTGTACGGTCCCGCGCCTTCAACAACTTTGAGGGTCGTTGAGATTCCAGATGACACCGTGCCCTCGGCATGGGCTCCCGACGTGGCAGCCGTAGCGAGCCGGGCGGTGACGGATAAAGTGAACTATCGGTTGCTGGCAAACACCATCTCGCACCAGTGGTGGGGAGTTTCGGTGAGTCCGAGCTCGATCGATGATTGGTGGATGTGCGACGGCTTTGCCCGGTACTCGGAAGCTCGCTACGTGGAAAACGCTGCCGGGAGCGCCGGTTTGGAAGAAGTGGTGAAAGACATGTCGGTGGGAGCGCTGGCTTACGACTCGGTGCCGCTGGCGACCATTGGCAAGCTGGATATGTTCTCGCCCGAGTTCCAGTCGCTTGCGACTGACAAGGGTGCGATGATTTTGCACATGCTGCGCTGGGTGGAAGGCGATCAGAAGTATGACCAGACGATGCGCACCTTTGCCTCGAAGTATGCGGGCAAAGCGGCGTCGCTGGACGATTTCACCGCGATTGCGGAACAGACCTACGGCGATAAGCTGACTTGGTTTTTCACGCAGTGGCTCGATTCCACTGGCGCTCCCGAATTCAAGACGAAGTACACGGTTTACCGGCTGGGAAATAAGTGTCCTCCCGCCCAGCGCTGCCCCGGCTTCCGCATTGTGGGGCAGATTACGCAAGATCTCGATTTGTTTCGTATGCCGGTCGAGCTAAAAGTTGATACCGACGGCAAGACGGAAGAAAAGCGCATCGACGTGGTGGGAACGGATTCGGCGTTCACCTTGGAAACCTTCGGTAAGCCGCGACGGATTTCGATTGATCCGGATAACCGGGTTTTGAGAAACTCTCCTGACGTAAAGTTGCGCGCGTCCATTCAGCGCGGGCAGGCCTTGATTCAGCAGGGCGATTTTGCCGGGGCGCTCTCGGAATTCAATAAAGCCCTCGAAGTCAATAAGAACAGCTCGCTCGCGCACTATCGGGTTGCGGAAGTGTTCTTCCTGCAAAAGAATTATCAAGCCTCCGCCAATGCTTACCGCGACTCGCTCAACGGGGATGGCGATCCGCGCTGGACCGAGGTTTGGAGCCACATCCAGTTAGGCAAGATCTTTGATATTACCGGACAACGCGAACGCGCCACCAACGAGTATCGGCAAGCCCTGCAAACTAACGACAACACCCAGGGTGCGTTGGAGGAAGCCAGGAAGTACCTGCAAAAACCCTTCGAGCAGCCGAAGAACAAGCCTGAACCGGGTATTTAAGCGGATTCTGTGTTGGTGCGAAGTGTCACGCTTGAGTGTGATCAGCGCCCTTGCTCCCACCTGTCAGCACTCCTAAGCTTCTTCTCAGGAGATCAATCATGCTACTGAAGAGTCTTGCGGGCGGCGCGATTCTCTTGTTCCTGATTTGACTCGTCGCCATGCTCCAGGGCTGGAGTAAGAGTGATCCATCGGGCCGCGTTATCGGAGTAGCCTTCCTTCTCGCATTTGGCGCAGCCGCATTCTGGGGTTTGCGGGTCGTCACCGGCTGGCATCACTGACAATACAGCGGTTCTCGTGATGGTACAGAGCATGCCCTCAGCGGCTAAAGCCGGAACCTGTTACAGTCCCGATGGCACGGCTGAAGCCGTGCCCTTCCCGTTTCTGGTTTCCCTATACCGCAACTCGAGAACTGCCGTAGGTTTGCCTCCGAAATCAGTACGCCCAGCGCAACAAGGTTGCTCCGACGGTGAATCCTGCGCCCACGGATGCCAGCAGAACTAAGTCACCTTTCTTGAGCTTGCCTTCCTGGCGCGCCGTTTCCATAGCCAGTGGAATCGTGCCAGCTGTGGTATTGCCGTAGCGGTCGATATTGATGATCACACTTTCCGGCCGCAAGCCCAACCGGTCCGCGGTAGCGGTGATGATGCGTTTGTTGGCTTGATGCGCGATGAAGACGTCGATCTCGGAGGCTTTCACCCCATTGCGCCGCAGAATCTTTTCACACAGCTCGGTCTGCTTGCGCACGGCGAATTTGAAGACGGCCTGACCGTCCTGGTGGACGCAGTGCATCTTCTGGTCTACGGTCTCGTGGGTCGAGGGATTGAGGCTGCCGCCGCCGGGCATGTAGAGTGAGCATGCACCGGAGCCATCGATCTCGTGGATAAAGTCGATGATGGCTAACGAGTCGGTGTCGGCGGGTTCCAGAATGACCGCGCCGGCACCGTCGCCGAAAATGATGCAGGTGGCGCGGTCGGTATAGTCGATGATCGACGACATGACATCGGAACCGATCACCATCACGCGTTTGTGCGTGCCGGTGGCGACAAACTGAGTTCCCGTTTGCAGCGCGTACAAAAACGCCGAGCAGGCCGCCGACAGATCAAATCCCCAAATTCCCTTCGCTCCTAATTTGTGCTGTACCAGGCAAGCGGTGGAGGGGAAAAACATGTCGGGAGTGACCGTGCCCACGAGGATCACGTCGAGATCGCTGGCCTGAATGCCGCGTTCGGCCAAAGCTTTCTTCGCCGCTTCAACCGCCAGATCGCTGGCTGCGACGCCCTTTCCCGCGATATGCCGCTCACGGATTCCGGTACGTTCGGTGATCCACTGGTCGCTCGTTTCCACCATCTTTTCCAGGTCGGCGTTGGTCAACAAGCGGGGCGGGACGTAGGTTCCAAGAGCGCTGATTTTAACGCGCACAAGTTGGCTCACTCGATGAGTTCTCCACGACGGAATATAAGCTTGGTATTGTGACGCACGCGGCGACCGATGTCCAACGGATGAATTGGGTCGTGATGGATCAGGGTGACTTTTTTTCTTCCCGAAAAGTCTTGAAGCCGTGCCACGCAGCAAAGACTCCAATTCCCACCATTATCAGTACGCCCACGTTTGTCTTTCGAGTGTAGATGATGCCGAATATCCAAAAAGCCGTCCAGAGTATTGCAAACGTAGAACCGATGGCCCAGAGTGCTAGAGTAAATTGTTTTTTCATGAGAGAGCCTCAGGCATTTTCCCGTCGGTTTATGCAGACAAAAAGCCAGACACCGGCGACCCACTGCACACGCAAGAGCCCGTTACCGTTGCTTCCTTCCGGACCTGGCGGGGTTGGCGGGAGTGCGTCGCGCGGGACCGATGCCTGACCTATTTGATTTTAACATCCCGATCGTACTCTTCCCTTTCGCGGCGGAATGGCCAACAATAGACGGAGTCCATCGAGCGGCCCATGAGCCTCGGCGGTCCTGTGCAATCCGAGATCACTCCCCTGCCCGCGGCGGTGCAGCGCTACTTTGAAATCGCGCTGTATCTGCTGGTGCTCTGTGGCTTCGGAACACTGGTTTCGACGGGGGGCCTGGACGTGCCTACGGTTCTGCTGGTGGGCGCGGCGCTGCTGTTTCGCGGATACCTCCTGGCCACGCGTCGCACCTTACTTATTCCCGAGAGCTGGACCACTACTCTCACCCTCGGCTACGTGGCCTTCTATCTGGCGGACTACTTCGTGTTCTCCGGTGTGTTTGTTAGCGCCACGGTGCATCTCGTGCTGTTCGTCATGGTGGTGCGGTTGTTCTCGACCAAACGCGACCGCGATTATTATTTTCTCGCGGTCATCTCCTTCCTCATGGTGCTGGCCGCCGCGGTGCTCACCGTGGACAGCACTTTTCTGCTGGCTTTTGCGGCATTCATGCTGATGGCGGTCGTGACCTGCATTCTGATGGAGATGCGGCTCGCTGCCGCCAAGTCCACCGTGCGCGCCAACTCATCGAGTGACGACTTGGAGTACCGGCGAATGGCCTTCTCCTTGGCTGGCGCCTCGCCCGCGCTTGCGTTCTTGATCTTGCTGGGCGCGGCAGTTATTTTCTTTGTGCTGCCCCGCATATCCAACGGGTACCTTAGCGCCTTTGCTCGCAGCCGCGAGATCAGCACCGGCTTCAGCGACCGGGTACAACTCGGTCAGATCGGCGAGATCCAACAGTCCAACTCGCTGGTGATGCACATCCAAATCGACGGCGATCCTCAGGGCTCGTATGACTTGAAGTGGCGCGGAGTAACGCTGAATGTTTTCGATGGCAAGAGCTGGTCTAATCCGCACGCACAGCACGTGGTGGCGAGCGTGGGCGGCGGCCGTTTTCTCTTGTTGCAAACCGGGGCCCAGGGGAGAAGGCTCCAGCCTCCAGTACCCGCGCAGCCCATCCACTACCGCGTTTTGATGGAGCCTCTGGTCAGCAACGTTTTCTTCCTTGCACCAACAGCCAAGCTTCTGCAGGGCAACTACCGTCTGTTGTCGATGGATAACGGAGACGCCGTTTTTGACCTCGACCCTGAGCATCCGGTCAGTCGTTACGAGGCGACGTCCGATATTGCTCGGCCTGGGCCTAGCCAGTTGCGTGCGGCCTCTTACGATTATCCTCCCGAGATCCTGTTGAACTATCTGCAACTGCCTCGGGTTGATGGTCGGGTCGTGTCACTGGCCAAAGAGATCACAGTTGCTGCTGACAACAACTACGATAAGGCGGCCGCCGTGGAACGATATCTGCGCGCGAATTTTGGGTACACGCTGCAGCTGCCGCGCACGGTTCCGCGCGATCCCCTGGCCAATTTCCTTTTTGAACGCAAGCAGGGACACTGCGAGTACTTCGCTTCCGCAATGGCCATCATGCTGCGCACGCTGGGCGTTCCGTCGCGGGTGGTAAACGGCTTCCGCACCGGGGAGTTTAACGACCTTACCTCCCAGTATCTGGTGCGCGCTAGCAATGCGCACTCCTGGGTGGAAGCGTATTTTCCGGGCTATGGATGGATGAGTTTTGATCCCACTCCGGCAGCGCCCGCACAGATGCGTACTGGCTGGAGCAGGAGCATGCTGTACCTGGACGCATTGGCATCATTCTGGCGGGAGTGGGTAATCAATTACGACGCCGGCCATCAGTACAGTCTGGGCCGCGAGGCCACGCGCGACAGCCTGGAGTGGTTCCAGCGGGCGCGAAACTGGGCGCGCCGACATCACGAAGCGTTGCTGGCCGCAGCTCGTCGAACCCAGCGGACGGTGTCCGATTCCCCTTTGAAATGGAGCCTCGCGGGCGCGGCCATTGCATTGTTGCTTCTTTTAGCGGCCAATGCACGGCGGTTGTGGAAAGGGCTTCGCAACCGTCGGCTGGCGGCGCGGCCGGAAAAGTCTCCCAGCCTGGCTGCAACCATCTGGTATGAACGTATGACGCGAATGCTCGCCAGGAAGGGCTGGAGCAAGTCCCCAGTGCAAACTCCAGAAGAGTTCCTCTCCTGTATTGCGGATGAAGCCATGCGTGAGCCAGTGGCAGCGTTCACCCAGCATTACGAGTCAGCGCGCTTTGGAGGTTCGGCTGAGGACGCCCAGCGGTTGCCGGAGTTGTACGAAGAAATCTCGACGACTGCTCGGCGCTAACCGGCCGGCAAGAATTCACTCCGGGGTCGTCTTCAGGCAGTCAGCGTGCGTTGGCCGCCAGCCACCAGCGCCGCACCGCTACCGCCGACCAAATCGCCTCGACTACTCCGAAGGGCCAAGCGCCTTGGAGAAATCCATAGGCCGATCCCAATAGACAGGCAACGCCGAATGCCAGAATGAACCATCGGCTTCGATTCTCAAAGGCGTAACACACAAGCATGGCTGTGACTGCGAACAATCCGAACCACGTCAATCGACTCAAGCGGCGGCTCCTAATCGGTCAAAAAAAACACTTGTCATCACGAGCGAAGCGAGGGATCTGGATATTTGCCCGAAGCGGCGATAACGGTGGCGCAGGCAAGAACCCAGATCCCTCGCTTCGCTCGTGATGACAGTGCGCTATATTCTCTGATGTTTCAGTGATTTTTTCCAAGCTCCAAACGCGGTCCTGCATTCCACACCCGATGGCAGACTGTGCTTAGGAAGGCAGTCGTGAATGTTAGAATAGAAAGATTCCATGCCTCACGAGAAGCCCACTGTAGCCGTCGAGAACGCGCCCGGAGACGTGCTCTCTTCGCGACCAAGGGTCGGTTTTGTCAGCCTGGGCTGCCCCAAGAATCTGGTCGATAGTGAAGTGATGATGGGCATGCTGGCGCAAGCGGGTGCGGAGTTGATTCCACGCGCCGAAGACGCCGACATTATTGTGGTTAACACTTGTTCCTTCATTGCCAGCGCCCAGCAGGAATCCGTGAACACTATCCTGGAGATGGCGCGCTTCAAGACCGACGGTCGTGCCCGGAAATTGGTCGTTGCCGGGTGCCTGGTCGAACATTTCCGCGACGACATTCGCAAGAATATTCCCGAAGTTGACGCCGTTGTAGGCACCGGTGAACTGGAAAAGATTCTTGCCGCCGCGGGGTTCGCACCAGCGCAAGCCAACAATTCCCCATTTCATATCCTCACATCGCGCCCGGAGGGCGATGCTCGCGAAGCCCAAGGACGCTTCTCTCGCGAATCGTGGGACGGAGCCATCGCCGATCTGCCCAACTATCTTTATGACGAAGCCACGCCCCGCGTCCTGGCCACGCCGCGCTACACCGCGTACATCAAAATAGCGGAGGGTTGCGATCATCCCTGCAGCTTCTGCATCATTCCACAGCTACGTGGCAAGTTTCGCTCGCGTCGATTTGAGTCCGTTGTTGCCGAGGCCGAACGCCTGGCTCGCTCCGGAGTGCGCGAGATCACGCTCATCGGACAAGATACCACCTGTTACGGCGAGGATTTTGGCCTTAGGGACGGGCTCTCGCTTCTGCTCGAAACACTGGCCGGCATCGAGGACCTGCGCTGGATCCGTTTCCTCTATGCCTATCCCAACAAAATTACGGGCCGCCTGCTCGAAACCATCGCAGCTCACGAGAAGATTTGCGCCTATGTCGACGTGCCTCTGCAGCACGCAGCCGCGACGGTTCTAAAGCGCATGAAACGTGGCGGAGGCGCCGAGGTGTTCCTGCGCTCGATTGAGAAGATGCGGCGCACGATTCCCGACGTCACTTTGCGAACATCCTTTATCGTTGGCTTCCCCGGCGAAACCGAAAACGAATTCGAGCAGCTCTGTGAATTTGTGCGCCAGGCTGAATTTGATTGGATGGGCACGTTCGGCTACTCCGATCAGGAAGGCGCACAGGCCTTTGCCCTCGATGAAAAGCTTCCCGGCCGCGAGATCGAGCGCCGCCGCAAACACCTGATGCAGATTCAGCGCCGGATCAGCCGGAAGAGAAAGAAGGCGCTGGTCGGGCAGGAACTCGACCTACTGCTCGAAGGAGTATCCGAAGAGAGCGAACTGCTGCTCGAAGGACGCACGGCCATGCACGCTCCCGAAATCGATGGCAAGGTTTTTGTGAATGACGTTCCCGAAGGGCTGCAGCCGCTACCGGGCGAGTTCTACCGCTGCCAGATTACCGAAGCTCACGACTATGATCTGGTCGCGAAGATCATCTAGGGATTTATGGCTCGCAAGCGCACTCTGAACCTGCGGTGTCCCATCTGCAAGAAGCCGGTGAAGAGTAAAGATGTGGAGTTTCCATTCTGCAGCGAACGCTGCCGCACCATCGACCTGGGCAAATGGGCCAGTGGCGCCTACGTGATCTCGTCACCTGTGCAGGACACATCGGACAGCGTTTCGGCTGCGATGCGGGACAATTCCGATGATGAAGACTGAGTCGGACCGAAAAACACAAACCGACTTCAGTGCCTTCCCTCCTTCATCGTCTCGCCCCCGCGCCCCGCTATGGGCCAAGCTGGTTGCCACTTTCTTTGGCATTGGCCTGCTCCATCCCGGGCCTGGGAGCTGGGGTTCGGCGGCTACGGTCTTACTCTGGTGGCTCCTCAGCGGCTGGATCAACCCGCATTGGCAGGCTGCAGCCGCGTTTTTCTTGGCGACTACGGCCGTCCTCGTTGGCATTCCTGCAGCAACTCGTATGGCCCGTGTGACCGGCTTGAAAGACCCTCAGTTCGTAGTGATCGATGAAGTCGCCGGTCAGCTCATCTCCCTGATTGCCGTGCCGGTCTCATGGAAATCTATGCTGCTGGGCTTTATACTCTTCCGAGGCTTCGATATCGTGAAGCCTCCGCCGGTGCGTCAGCTGGAGCACCTTCGGGAGGGAATCGGCATCGTACTAGATGATGTTGGAGCTGGGCTTTGCGCTTTGGCCATCATGCAACTGGTGCTACATTTCGGCCTTTTGCCACGATAGTTTTTCAGCGGAGGCTCAACGCAAGGAAGTTGAAGTCCATGGGAATTTCTGACCGATTGCTGGGCAAGGCCAATGTTAACGGTAAGCCGCACATCGAAGCGGTGCTTCCGGCTGCAGCCCTGCCCGGCGGCGAAGTGCGAATTACCGGCCACGGTTTGCGTCCCCAGGACCTGCGACGGCCTCGGGTGCGCTTTGGCGAAATCGAGGGCGCCGTGGTCATCAGTTCGGACGAATTCCTGGTGGCTCGCGTACCGCCAGGAGCATCTTCCGGACCCATCGTAGTTTCGACCAATGGGCAGTCCAGCAACCCGCACCAGATCAAGGTCGCGGTCCCCATTGCCGAGAATCTGCATCCGGTGACCAATCCCGCGCTCGACGCCGAGGGCAACATCTACGTCAGTTTTTCCGGGAGCCGCGGACAAAAGGTCCCAGTCGCCATCTACAAGATCGACACCAATTACAACGTCAAGCCCTTCCTCGCGGACCTGATGAACGCAACTTCGATCGCCTTCGACCGTAGCGGTCAAATGTACGTTTCCTCGCGTTTTGATGGGACCGTATACCGCGTGGCTCCCAACGGGAGCATGTCCTCCTACGCCGAGGGCATGGGCATCGCCACCGGCATTGCCTTCGACCGCACGCAAAATCTTTATGTGGGCGACCGCAGCGGCACAATTTTCAAGATCGGTGCCGACCGTCAAATCTTCGTCTTCGCGACTCTCGAACCCAGCATTTCCGCCTATCACCTGGCGTTTGGCCCTCATGGAGACCTGTTCGTATCCGGGCCAACCACTTCCAGTTTTGACTGCGTGTACAAGATCACCACTCAGGGCAACGTGTCCACTTTTTTCCGTGGTCTGGGACGTCCCCAGGGCATTGCGTTCGATGTGGAAGGCAATCTCTACGTGGCCGCTTCGCTCTCGGGCAAACGCGGCATCGTCAAGATCACGCCGACCGGCGAGGCATCGTTGGCGGTTGCGGGGGCGGGTCTGGTTGGTCTCGCCTTCGCTCCGGGCCGCTCGGTCGTTCTAGCCACGAACAGCGCGGTTCATCACCTCGCCTGGAACGTTCAGGGATCGCCGTTAGCCGACTTCCCTGCTTGAATCAACGCATTCGGCACTCACGGGTCAGCCGTCGAAAAATCTCCGTGTGAATCCGCGGAAATCCGTGGCTGATCTTGCTTTACCTCCCAATCGTTTACACTTTTACTGGTGAACGCCGAGATCATCGCCATTGGCTCCGAGTTGCTGACTCCTTTCCGTCAAGACACGAACTCGCTTTACCTGACTGAAAAGCTCAACCAACTTGGCGTTGAAGTAATTTTCAAGACCATTGTTGGAGACAGCCGTGAGCATCTCACCGGAGCAGCTAGTCTCGCCGTATCGCGCGCCGAGATCGTCATCTTCATGGGCGGCCTCGGCCCTACCGAGGACGATCTCACCCGGGAAGCAGTGGCCGATGCGCTTGGACTTAAACTTTGCCGCGACCCGGCGATTATCACCAGTCTCGAACAACGCTTCGCGGCGCGCGGCTGGAAGATGGCGGCGAACAACATCAAGCAGGCCGACGTCATTACAGGTGCAACCGTTCTACCCAACGCCAATGGCAGCGCGCCCGGACAGTGGCTGAGCGGCAAATATGAAGGACGCGAGAGAATCATCATGTTGCTTCCGGGCCCTCCGCACGAATTGAAGGCCCTTTTCGAGGAGCAATGTCTGGCCCGCCTGCGTGCCAAACTTCCGCCGCTGTTCATCGCGACCCGCGAATTGAAAATTACGGGGCTGGGCGAGTCACTGTGCGATGCCCGGGTTGCACCCATCTACAAGCTCTATACGGATGTGCAAACGACGATTCTGGCTGGAGCCGGCGAAATTCAGCTGCATCTGAGGACGCGTGCCGCCTCTCTCGAAGCGGCGCAGTCGCGAGTCGATCAACTGGTTGGGAAGATCGAAGATGAACTCGGAGACTGCGTTTTCTCCGACAACGGCGAGTCGATGGAGCAGATTGTCGGCTATTTTTTGCAAATGCGCAACGCCACCCTCGCAGTCGCGGAATCCTGTACCGGCGGCCTGTTGGCTGAGCGCATTACTTCCGTGAGTGGAAGCTCGCGGTACTTTGTCGGTGGAGCGGTCGTCTACTCGAATCAATTGAAGATCACACTCGCCGACGTTCCCGCCGAATTGATCGAGAAGCATGGCGCGGTGAGCCCCGAAGTAGCCGTCGCTCTGGCGGAAGGAATTCGTCGACGCAGTGGCGCAACTTTGGGCTTGAGTGTAACTGGAATTGCAGGGCCGACCGGCGGGACAGAGGCGAAACCCGTGGGCCTGGTTTTCCATGCTCTGGCCGGCGACGGAGGAACCGAAGTCGTGGAGCGAAAATTTCCCGGAGATCGCAAACATATCCGCCGCTTCGCCAGCCAGCAGGCTCTGGATATGGTGAGAAGAAAGCTGATGTAGACCAGCACTTAGCAGTTAGCATTTAGCACTTAGCCACAGCCAAGATTCTTCGACTGACCAGAAGGGCTAAGTGCCAAATGCTAAGTGCCAAATGCGAGTCTTCATCGCCCTCGACATTGACGACGCCATCCGCCAGCGCATTCAGCGCTTCCTGGAAGGCGTGAGTGGATTCGCGCCGGATGCCCGCTGGGTCCGTCCTGAATCGCTCCACGTCACCTTGAAATTCATTGGCGAGAAGCCCATCGAGAAGGTGGAAGAAATCAAGCGCGCCCTTTCCGGCATCCCAGCCGAACCCGTCGAGATCGCAATCCGCGGCTACGGATTCTTCCCCACCGCAAAAGCAGCCCGCGTCTTCTGGATCGGAATCGAATCCGGCCCGCAACTCGCATCTCTCGCCAAAGCCGTCGATGAGGCCACTTCCGCTCTGGGGATTCCGAAAGAAGATCATCCCTTCGCTCCTCACCTCACGCTGGCGCGCGGCGGCGGACGCTCCGGCCCGCCCCGTTGGAGCAAAGGCGATACGCCAAACAAGAACTTCCAGCGCTTGCAGGAGAAATTGGTGGGTCTGCCCACCCCTGACTTTGGTACCATGGCGGCCCACGAGTTCTTTCTGTACCAGAGCCAGCTTTCGCAAGGAGGATCACGCTACACAAAGATCGCGAGCTTCGCGCTACAGTAGCCCCGTGTAGCGCCGGCATCCTGCCGGCTGTCGCGAGGGCATCTTGCCCTCGCCGTCGTTAAAGAGGCAGGACGCTTGTACAAAGAATACAAATGACCGCGTTCCTTCTCACTGCCGCGTATAGCTACCTCCTGGGCTCCATCCCCTTCGGGTACATTCTGGTTCGCGCGTTTCGCGGACAGGACATTCGCCGAACCGGCAGCGGCAACATTGGTGCCACCAACGTTTCCCGCACTTCCCCAGCATTAGGCGCGCTCACCCTGATTCTCGATGCACTGAAGGGACTCACCGCTGTGGCCATCACGCGCATCCTCTTCCCCGGCCACAACAACCTCTTGGGTGCGGCCGCATTCTTTGCGATTCTGGGTCATATCTTCCCGGTGTGGCTGCGTTTCCGAGGCGGCAAAGGAGTGGCTACGGGATTGGGCTCCTTTGTCCTGCTCACGCCCAAAACCATTCTGGTGATGGTAGGGATCTTCGTTGTGATCTTTCTGGCCTTGCGTTACGTGTCTCTCGCCTCGATACTCACCGTGGCTCTGTTCCCCCTCCTGGCCTGGATTGTCGAGCCATACCGTGATGCTCCTCAAATGCTCGCCTTCATCACTGCTGCTTCCCTTCTCATCATTGCCAAGCATCACGAGAACATCCGCCGTCTGCTCGCGCATACCGAATCGCGCTTCCAGTGGAGCAGGCGATGAGCAAGATTGCCGTTATCGGCGCCGGGGCCTGGGGCACAAGCCTTTCCATCGTATTGGGGCGGAAAGGCACGCACCGGGTACGGCTGTGGGCATACGAAAAAGAAGTACGGGATTCCATTTCCGCGCGCCGGATCAACGAACTGTTTCTTCCGGAACACGCGATTCCCGCCTGCGTTTCAGTCACAGGCAGCTTTGAGGAAGCTCTTCAGAATGCCGAAGTTGTTGTGAGCGTCATGCCTTCACAACACTGCCGCGGCCTCTTCCAGAAAATGCGCCCATTTCTCAAGCCCGGCATGCTGTTCGTGAGCGCCACCAAGGGCCTGGAGGAGGGTACTCTGCTGCGCATGACGGAAGTGATCTCGCTGGTTGTCGGATCAGACGGGGGCTTCCCGCCCCGCATCGGCGCACTCAGTGGACCAACCTTCGCCAAGGAAGTCGCCCGCGGCGATCCTACCGCGATCACGATCGCGTCAAGCGACAACGAACTGGCGGAAACCATCCAGCGAGAGTTCGGTGACCCATGTTTCCGCGTTTACACCAACAGTGATGTGGCTGGCGTGGAGCTCGGCGGCGCGCTGAAGAACATCATCGCGATAGCCGCCGGCGTTTGCGATGGCCTGGGACTCGGACACAACTCAATCGCAGCCCTGGTTACTCGCGGCCTGGCGGAGATCACCCGTCTGGTCGTGGCCTGTGGCGGCCGCCAGGATACGATGGCCGGACTCGCGGGTCTGGGCGATCTCGTCCTCACCTGTACGGGTGGCCTTTCGCGCAACCGCAGCGTGGGCGTCGAGCTGGGCCGCGGACGCAAGCTCTCGGAAATTATCGCCGCCATGCATGGCATGGTGGCCGAAGGCGTCTTCACCACCCACGCGGCCGTGGAGCTCGCGCGGTTTCGCGGAGTTGAAATGCCGATCACCGCGCAGATGGATGCCATCCTGCACCACGGCAAGTCGCCCCGGGAAGCCATCCACGACCTGATGACCCGCAGTGCCAAGAGCGAAACTGGGCTCGATCCAGGCGGATCATCTTCTTGATCACAGCCTGCTTGCTGATCTCATGTCGTCATCTTCTCAATCACTTGACGCCACGAATTTTTGTCCCGAGAGGCCATCCCTTGACCGCTCAAATCTTGCCAAACCGCCCGCAGGGCACGGGTTTTCGGGGTACTTTCGTAACCGTTGCCGACGGCGATATCACGCTACACTTTTAAGAGTATTCCCTGAACTTTTGGCCGTGTCGAAACGCGGTGCGAAGGGCCACTTGTCGCTGAAATTGCCATCGCCATCTCGCCTGCCCATTCTGTACGTCATTCTAAGTGTGCTCGTACTGATCAGCGTCGTTCCCATGTACTTTTACTCGGCGCAGGTGGAATCGATCAACCGCGACCGCCTGATCACCAACGAAAGGCTGCTGCAGAATACCGTCACGCGCTCGCTCGCGGATGACATTTCGCAGCACCAGGAATCGCTGCGCATGATGCAGGCGAATCTGGCCTCCGCACTCCAGGTCACCAGCGGCGGGGACATCACTTCCGACCATGTGGAAGCACCCGAGTTGCGTGCCCTGCTGGAGAATTTTGTTTCTTCCTCCGATGACTTGGCCTACGCCACGCTGTTGAATTCCGATGCCAAGGGGATTTCCGCTGGACGCATCGCTCCCGACGCCTTTCTGCAGCGCGAACTGGAGCGGGCTTATGCCGCCGCCCGCGAAGGTCGAGTGTATAACGGCCAAGCACTGGTCGTGGGCACGGGTAAGTCTTCCCGCACGGTGATGCTGGTGAGCACTCCTGTAATGTACGGCGGTAGCTTTCTGGGCATGATTGGTTCGGTCGTGGACTTGCAGTTTCTGATACGCCGCCTGCAGGAAGTCAACCGGGGCGGCCTCACCCCGTACGTGGTCGATAGCCAGGGGCGGCTGGTCGCCGGCGCCACCTCCGATTACGCTACCGGCCAGGACATGTCGAACCTGGAAATCGTGCGCAACTTCGTCGAGGCAGGCACCAAGGTGCAAATGGTAGCCGCCACCCGGGAATTCAATCTTCGCGACGGCAAGACGAACATCAGGATGCTCGGCACTTACAGTCCTGTGACCAACCTGGACTGGGCGGTGGTTGTGCAAAAGCCGCGTGCCGAGGCCTACCGCGGCGTGTATGAGATGCAACGCAACGCCCGCAACCTGGCCATCATGGCCATCGCTCTGAGTATCGGCATCAGTATTTTCGCCGCCCGCCGGATTACCAATCCGCTGCAAGTCCTCACTCATTTCAGCCGAGCCATTGCCGGTGGGGACTTCTCTCAGCGTGTCCACGTCAAGAGCCGCACCGAAATCGGCGAGTTGGCGGAAACCTTCAACGTCATGTCCGAAGAGCTCGAGCATTTCGTGCTCGACCTCAAACGCGCCGCCACTGAAAATCGCGATTTATTCATGGGCTCGATCCAGATGCTCGCCGGCGCAGTCGACGAAAAAGATCCTTACACTCGCGGCCACTCCGACCGGGTCACTCGCTATTCCATGCTGATTGCCAAAGAAATGGGCGTGTCCGACGACTTCATAGAAACCGTCCGCATTTCCGCCCAGCTGCACGACGTCGGCAAAATTGGAATCGAGGACCGCATCCTGAAGAAGCCGGGCGCGCTCACCCCAGAAGAATTCGAGATCATGAAAACGCATACCACCAAGGGCGCCAACATCCTGCGTCCGGTGGCGCAACTGAAGGACATGATTCCCGGAATCGAGCTGCACCACGAATCACTCGACGGCCGCGGTTACCCGCATGGCCTGAAGGGAGACGAAATTCCCCTTCTGCCTCGCATCATCGCAGTCGCCGACACCTTCGATGCGCTCACCACCAACCGTCCTTACCAGCAAGCGCACAACCCCACGGACGCGTTGAAGATTATCTACAATCTTTCCGGTAAGCGCCTCGATCCAGCTGCAGCTTCAGCCATTACCGCGATTTACTACCGCGGCGACATTCGAATCACGCGCCAACCCGCGCCTGCTCCGTCCATTCCGGTTAAGTCCGCTGTCCCAACTCCTACGAAGCCTGCGACGCCAATAGCGGCGGCCTCGGAAGCTCCCGCGTAGATAATGGTTGCCTAAAAGCCACTCGTTTCTAGCGACTCGGCAAACCCCGTCTGTTGCCGTCGAAAGCGCGACCTGCCGCTATAATTGATATTTAGCATGCGACCTCAGCCTCTATGATTCAGACCCTTTTTGGCAGCCTGGACGAAAAGCAGAAACCGGGCCTCTTTGACCGCATGAAAGAGGCGGTAGCGCGCACTCGCGAAAACCTCAGCCAGCGCATCGAGGACGTCGTTTCCATCGGTAAGGAAATTGACCGCGCCACGCTGGACGACCTGGAAGCCACTCTCATCGGCGCCGACTTGGGCAACACCACGACTCATGAAGTCCTCGGCAAGCTTCGAGAAAAAGCCGACCGCAAGCAGATCAAGAATGTCGACGAACTCAAGCGCCTATTGAAAGAGGAACTGCTCACCATCCTGAATGCCGCCAACATGCGTCCCGTTCAGAAAGTCGAGGGCGCACCCGAAGTCATCCTCGTGGTCGGTGTCAACGGCACGGGGAAGACCACAACCATCGGTAAGCTGTCACAAGTTTTTCGCTCGCAGGGCAAGACCGTGCTGCTATGCGCCGCCGACACCTTCCGTGCCGCCGCCATCGAGCAACTGGAAATCTGGGGACAACGCACCGGAACTGAAGTCATCCGGACCAAACCCGGCGGCGATCCAGCGGCGGTGCTCTACGATGCTCTCCAAGCCGCCACCGCGCGCCACAGCGATTATGTGATCGTCGACACTGCCGGCCGTCTCCACACCAAAACCAACCTCATGGCTGAGCTGGACAAAATGCGGCGGACAGCGCAACGGATTATTCCCGGCGCGCCCCACGAAACCTTGCTGGTGATGGACGCCACCACCGGCCAGAACGGCCTGCAACAAGCGCGTCAGTTCACGGATGCAGCCGGGGTAACCGGAATCGTGCTCACTAAGCTCGACGGTACGGCAAAGGGGGGAGTAGTGGTTGCTATTTCGCGGGAACTCGGTCTGCCCGTGCGCTACGTAGGGGTCGGCGAGAAGGCCGGGGATCTGCTGCCCTTCAATTCCAAGGATTTTGTGGATTCATTGTTTGCCTGACTCTCCTTTGAAGGGAATACCATCGGGGCGCTATTCATGAGTGATTCGAAAAGTCGACGGACTGCGTCGCAAATGCTATTGGACTGGTGGCGTCGTATCCGCCGCAAGCCCCGACCGCCAATGGATCCCTACGCGGACAGGTTAGTTCCAGTCCGGCGTGGCCCTAAGGGTCGCAGCGGCGCGGCCGTCGCCGAACCCGAGGACGACTCCTACAGGTCGTTTCCACCCCGACGAATGTAAAACAGTCTGCTTGCTGCTCCGTGCCTTCGTGTCTCCGTGGTGAAATAATGCTTCTGCCGTGACCACATCCCGCGACACTGACGAACTCTTCCTCCGCCAAGCCCTCGACTTGGCCCGGCAAGGTATCGGTTTGACGTCACCCAATCCATGCGTGGGTGCCGTTATTGTGGACGAGAAGGGCGCAATCGTCGGCATGGGCAGCCACACCTATGAGGGCGTGAAACATGCGGAAATCCTTGCCATCGAACAAGCCGGAGAAAAAGCTCGCGGCGCAACTCTCTATATCAACCTGGAACCCTGCTCCCATCAAGGCCGCACCGCGCCTTGCACAGATGCACTGATCCCCGCTGGAATCTCGCGCGTAGTGGGCTGCATGCAGGATCCGAATCCGCTCGTCAGCGGCCAAGGATTCGCCCGGCTGCGCAGCGCTGGCATCAACGTCACTTCCGGCATATTGGAACACCAAGCTAAAGTGCTGAACGAGTCCTTTGCAAAATATATCCGCCACCATATTCCGCTGGTTACGTTAAAGGCGGCGATGACGCTCGACGGCAAAATCGCGCCACCTCCGAGCCAGTCCCATCCCGCTGCACACGTACTAGAAAACTCAACTCGTGCCGACTGGATAACGGGCGACTCAGCCCGCGCGCACGTGCAGGAACTTCGTCATCAGCAGGACGCAATTCTGGTCGGGGTGGGCACCGTGATTGCCGATGATCCGCTGCTCACTGACCGTAGTGGCTGTCCTCGCCGACGCCCACTCCTGCGCGTGGTCCTCGATTCGCGTCTGCGTCTGCCCCTTGAATCCCGCATAGCCAAAACCGCCCAGGACGATGTTCTGGTGCTCTGTTCTTTCCCCGAAGAGAAAAGGAAAAAGCAATTGCTGAAGCTGGGCATTCGCGTGCAGCAGTTGTCCACGGCCACGTCGGATGGCCACCCTGACATGGTCGCCGTGGTCCGCTTCCTCGGCCAAATAGAGATCACCAGCCTGATGATTGAAGGTGGCGCCCTGGTCAACTGGGCTGCGCTTTCCGCGGGCATCGTCGACAAAGTCTTCCTTTACTACGCCCCCAGAATCCTTGCTGGCACAGCTTCCGTGCCGTTCGCCAGAGGCGCAGGATTCACAACCATTGGCGAAGCAGCTTACGTAAAATCCACACGCATGCACCGTTTTGGCGAAGACTTCGCGGTTGAGGGATACTTGAAGGACCCATATGGAGATTGAGGCGGAGGGCTGCAGGCTTTAGGCTTCAGGCGTCAGGCCTCCGGCTTTACACCCAAAGCGAACTCGAAATTCAAGATTCTTAGTCGAGCCTGAAGCCTGAAGCCCGAAGCCTGATCAAGGAGATTCCATGTTCACCGGCATCATTGAAGAAGTTGGACGTGTCACCAGTATCACTAACGAAAACGACAACCGCCGTCTGACCGTCTCCGCTTCGCATCTGGTCAAGGAACTTAAAAAAGGCGACAGCATCGCGGTCAGCGGCGTGTGCCTCACCGCTGTCGAAATCACACCCCAATCGTTCGGCGCCGATCTGGCCGAGGAGACCTGGAACCGCACTTCCTTCTCCCGCATCCAACCCGGCGCGCTCGTAAATCTCGAACTTCCCATGCGTGCCGACGGACGCTTCGGTGGACACATCGTCCAGGGCCACGTGGATGGTGCCGGCAAGTTCATCGCCCTCGACGACATCCCGGGTGCCGACAACTATTGGCTGCGCATCGAGATCCCGCCAGAACTAGCGCGCTACGTCATCTTCAAAGGTTCCCTTTCGATCGAAGGTATCAGCCTCACCGTCGCGAAGGTGGAAGGAACGCAAGTGACGGTCGCCATAATCCCTCACACCACCGGGATGACCAATCTGAAATCGCTCAAGCCCGGCGATCCAGTGAACCTGGAAGTGGACATGATCGCCAAGTACGTGGAGAAGATGATACGAGGCGATTCAACCAACAGTTCGATCACAGTAGAAAGGCTTGTGCGCGAGGGCTTTTGAAGAACTACAATCTCCGTATCAAAAAAGGGCCCACTGTCCACTCGGCAAAGTTATGCAGAGATTTCTCTTGCAAAACTGGGGCAACGTCAACGATGCGCATTAGTGAGTTGATTGGCGCTACCAGCCATATAATTGCCAGGTGGGATGCGAAACTCTCTGAGTCATCGAAGAATAGCTTGCTTAAGATTAGGGAGCACCTCCATTTGGTCCACGATCTGCTTGGCAAAGCGCCGATGGGCGAGTTGAGCGTAAGTGTCAGACCAAAACACGGTTGACGATGCTCCGGACCTGAGCGGAATGAACGTCCGTTCCTGACTGCCACTCGGGCTCACGGCGTAAAGGTTTTCTTGTTCATATCTCAAGTTACAACTGTTGTTTCATGGCGAACCGCTCACTTTCTCGCTACTGCCCTGCCCCATCGCCCTGCTGTCATTAAAGTTCGCGACAGCCACGACAATCTCCGTATCTCGGAACTGGTTACTTTTGGGCTGGCGCGACCGTTGTCCCCACCGCATGCGGTCTGACTGACGGCCCTGCGGCAGGCGGTGTTGTCCTCACTGGTGGCAGCATAATTGGCGGCGCGATGCTCGGCACCGCTGGCCGAGGCGTGGCGGCGTTCGCGCCCAGCCGAGGAATAACGCCGTGGTGCCGTTGCATCTCTTTGCCATTGTGCTGAGGCTTCGCCTCCCACGGCACCGGTGGAAGGTAGCCGATACGCGCGGTCTCAGGCGCGCCGAACAACTCGGGATGCAGATAGTGCCCGTGGTCCGCCGGAGCCTTCTCAACCTCGACTTGAATGCGGTGAGCATTGGCGAACGCATCCTGCCGTATTCCCGTTATCTGCCAGGAAACTTTGATTCCCGGCTTGCCTCCCGCAATTTTGAAGCGATTGTTCTGAATTTCTTCGGCGATGTAAACGGACGCGAATGCGCCGATGCTGGTGAGTTGATAGCGAAAGTCGCGATTGAGCGCTTCAAACCAGTCGGGTAAAGTCACCACGGCTTCGCCGTTCTCGTCCAGGGCAGCGACTCCGTCATAGATGTTCTTCATGTCGGGGCTTTCCACGAAGGAGTGATAGAGATATTTGTTGGCCGGGTCGAGCGGATGATCAATCTTGAAGCTGCCGAAGGGCTTGGTCAGACTATTGGTCACGTCGAGGGTTCCGATGGTGACGGAAGTGTCATTGTTGGCCCTTAGGCCTTCGCTGTTGTAGACGCGTAGCGAAATGAATGCAGGGTCATTGTTGGCATCTCCCGCGTTGAGAAAGGTATTGCCAGCGAAGTCGTCGCCCAACAGCGTGTAGTTTTGGCAGTTGCTCATGGCGAGAGTTTGACCGATTTGCAGGCCCCTATAGTCTTTACTGCAACCAGCGTCGCCGATATTCGCGTCACCATTCAGAAGTAAGGGCATAAAGGCGTAGAAGACCTGGCTTCCAGCAGCAGTTGTATCGTTCTCGGCTTGGAGGGCTGGGTAATCGGCGCCGTCATTTAGTGCGTACACGCCCCAATTATCGTCAGCGGTGCCGAGGACCCCCATTCCAGCGGGGATGGTTGCCGTCGTGTCACCCCAAATGCCGACGGCGAGGACCCCCCCCTAAGGGAGCTTCCCGAGCCACTCAAACCAAGGCCTTGACCAAGCAAGCCGTTCCGGTCGGCGAAGACGCCACCCCATTCACGCCGATCGTGTTTCCGGTCGAACTCGAAGCAAAGCCGTACACGCCCGTGCCGGCGGCTGATTCGCTGAATCCAGCGACGCCGTTGGTTGGCCCAGTTGTACTGGGGGCGAGACCGAACACTCCCGCTCCGCTGGAACCGGTGTCCTCTCCTAATACACCCTCTCCGGCGCCGAACCCAGCTACACCAATGCCCGGAAATTTCATGGCCTTGAATATTCCGTTGGACATCTCAAAGCCGAAACTCGGGTCATAGGCGTTGGGATCGGTAAAGTTGTAGTTGCCCACCCTTTTTCCCGAATCGTTGATTCCAGCGAGGTAGGTTCCGGCAGCGCCCGGAAAATCAATGGTGCGGAAGCTGTAGTTTTGAGCCGAAACCGCGCAATTCAGCGCTAGTGTTAGCCCGATCAGGAAAGAAATTCGCGTCATAGGTCGCAACATATGCATTTACTCCTTTCGAAGCTTTGTGTGGCCGTGGTTAAGCCCTCGTCATCGGGATAAAGCGAAATTTCCCGGAAAGTTGGACCAACAAGAAATCCTTAATGTGCGCCCACCCTTTCCCATAAGGTTGCGAAAAGGGTGGGCAACCGAAAGTTAGTGTTTGGAAAAACGCCGTTTTCCGATGCTGCCGGTGGCGAGTATCCCCTGCTCTCCACCCGCACTGATCACCACTGTGTCGATTTCGTCGCCATTCGCTGTCACCACGAAGTTTGTGACCACGGGTGGCCGGTTATCTTTGAAGTTGATGGTGAAGGTGCCGGTGCAATCTGGGTTCACTGAATAGGTGCCAGTGGCGCGTGGGTGCGTCCAATCGGCCACAACCTCGCCGTCAATGGTTACGGTGTCAATCTGACTGAGCCCACCCTTGCCGTCAAATCGCGTCATGGACACGCCTACCTGTGGCCCAGTGGGTCCCTGGCCTGCCAATTTGGTGCCCTGAACGGTGAATCCATAGCTGCCGGCGATGAGTTTGTTATTGCAAGCCGCCGAGTTGCTCTGTCCGTATCCCGACCCTAAAGTCGCGAGCGTCAGCAGAACCAACGCGGCCGCATTTACGACTAGCTTCTTGTTCATAAACCTCTCCTTGATTTTTGAATTTGCTACTTTCCCTAACGCACCCCCCGCCTCATGACAAAGGAAGTGCCAGCGTGCCGAAGTCAACCAGGTTGTATGAGCTCCCTCCCCTGGAGCGTTCCTCCTCGACGGAGAAGCTGATCAGGCCCTTCACTCTCTATTAGCGAAAACGGCGAGCGGCAGACGTAACTCGTCCCGTAAAAAAGCCCTAACCGGTTAGCCGCCAAAGCATGGCAAGCCCCTTTTGGCTGTGCTAATGTTGACAAGCGCAAGCCTGAGTCATTCCCCGTAACTTGATGGTTCTCAATGACCAAACTCGGAGGACACGAGATCACGGAACTACTTCAAGCATGGCGACAGGGGGACGAGAGCGCCTTGGAGAAGTTGACCCCTCAGGTTTATCGGGAGCTTCATCGAGCCGCCAAAGGCTGCATGCGGGCCGAGCGGGACGGTCATACCCTGCAAACCACCGCGCTGATTAACGAGCTTTATCTGCGGCTGACCGACCTGAAGGAAATTGATTGGCAGAATCGAGCGCATTTCTTTGCCTTGTGTGCCCGTCAAATGCGGCGCATTCTCACCGATCAGGCGCGGGCTCGTCAGTCCCACAAGCGCGGCGGTGGAGCACAACCGATCTCGCTGGACGTGGCGCCGATAGTTTCGACGCGGCCTCAACCAGAGGTGCTAGCGATCGATGATGCGCTCAAGGCCTTAGCCAAAGTCGACTCACGCAAAAGCCAGGTCGTCGAGTTGCGTTTCTTCGGGGGACTGAATGTGGAGGAAACCGCTGAGGTTCTCAAAGTTTCGCCAGATACCGTGGTGCGTGACTGGAAACTGGCCAGGGCTTGGCTACTACGCGAACTGAGCCAGGAGTCGCTCGATGGATGCTGAGCGATGGCAGAACATCGAGCGTGTCTTTCATGCGGCACTGCAAGCAGAGCCGACTAGGCGGGCCGCCGTCGTGACCGACCTGTGCGCGGGCGACGAGTCTCTTCGACGCGAGATTGAGTCGTTGCTGGCCCATTACGAAAATGCCGGATCGTTCATAGAGACACCAGCATTCGCGACCGATGATCCAGCTTTAACTGTTGAACAGCCTACCTCACTTTCCGGAAGGACTGCGCACTTCGCCCCAGGCGCAGTGATTGGGCATTACCGCGTACTTGAAGAAATCGGCGGCGGCGGGATGGGCGTGGTGTACCGAGCGCAGGACATCAAACTCGGGCGCCAGGTCGCCCTCAAGTTCCTGCCCGCGCACTCGGCCGATGATCCCGTCGCGCTTGAACGATTTCGCCGAGAGGCCCGTGCTGCGTCGTTGCTGAATCACGCTAACATCTGCACCATCTACGAAATCGACGAGGCGAATGGGCGGACCTTCATCGCCATGGAACTCCTGGAAGGTCAGACCCTCCGGCATGTGATTAATGCCAAGCCGTTGGCCGTCGAGACGGTGCTCGATTTAGGCATTCAGGTCGCGGATGCCCTGGACTCTGCCCACGCTAAAGGCATCATCCACCGCGACATCAAGCCGGCAAACATTTTCGTTACTAACCGAGGGCAAGCGAAGATTCTCGATTTTGGCCTCGCTAAGGTAGTGCCCAGAACTGAGACCGCGCTGACGACTGCCCAGCCAATTGCTGAACTAGAACATCTGACGAGCCCCGGATCCACACTCGGAACCGTTGCCTACATGTCGCCGGAACAGGTGATGGGGAAGGAACTCGATGTTCGATCCGATTTGTTCTCGGTGGGAGCAGTTCTCTATGAGATGTGCACAGGAACTCTGCCCTTTCGTGGCGAAACTGCGGCGTTAGTCTTCAAAGCGATTCTCGATCGCGAGCCGACCCCTGTTGTTCGCATCAATCCCGAAGCTCCCGCCGAATTAGAGCGAATCGTAAACAAGGCATTAGAGAAGGATCGCGAGCTGCGCTATCAATCCCCCGCAGAACTACGGTCCGATCTGAAGCGGCTCAGGCGCGATTCCGAATCCGGAAGTGCGCAAACAGCTCGGCTGGACGAACCGCCGGCGTGGATACGTCGCGCGGTGTTCATCGCCCTGGGAATTGGGGCTGCAGTGGTTGGACTTGCTCTCTATCGCTTTGCGCATCGAAGCTTGCCAACCAGCTCGGCTTGGCAGCAGCTAACGTTCTTTACCGACTCCGCAATTCAACCAGCCCTTTCGCCGGACGGTCGGATGCTGGCCTTCATCCGAGGGGAGGAGGAAGTCGTCTTCGGTCGTGGCGACCTCTATGTCAAGTTGCTTCCCGACGGTGAGCCGGCACAACTAACGCACGACAAGAGATTAAAGCTCAGTCCTACATTTTCCCCGGACAGTTCACGGATTGCTTACGGAACGTTCGATCCCTGGGAAACCTGGGAGGTACCAGTTTTTGGCGGCCAGCCTCGGCAGCTGTTGCCGAACTCGTCTTCGTTGACTTGGATCCAGGATGGCAAGCATGTGCTGTTCTCCGAAATCAAGCAGGGACTGCACATGGCCCTCGTGACTTCCGATGAAGCCCGTGGCCAGTCCCGAGACGTGTACATTCCTCCCGGTGAACGCAGCATGGTCCACCGTTCGTACCTTTCTCCCGACGGGAAATGGGTTCTGGTGGTGGAGATGGACAACCAGGGTGAAATCGGCCCCTGCCGTGTGGCTCCCTTTGACGGTAGCGGCAACGCCCGTGTTGTAGGTCCACCGGCCGCGACGTGCACGTCCGGAGGGTGGTCCCCGGACGGGAAGTGGCTGTACCTCAGTTCCGATCAAGGCGGGAGATTCCATATTTGGCGCCAACGATTCCCAGATGGCACGCCTGAACAAATCACCTTCGGACCGACAGAAGAAGAAGGAATTGCGATCGCGGCGGATGGAAAATCGCTCGTTACTTCGGTAGGGATAAAAGACAGCACGGTCTGGGTTCATGATCCACAGGGTGAGCATCAAATCTCCTCCGAAGGGTCCGCCGGCGCACCGCAATTCTCTCCCGATTCCCGAAAGCTATACTATCTGCGCTCCTCCCGACAGGCTGCCAGCCCTGAACTTTGGGTCACCGATCTGGCTGGTGGTGCCAGCAAGCCTGTTCTTTCGGGATATTTGCTGCGAGTGTGTGGCGTGGTGGGCGAACAGCACTTTGCGTTGTCTCAGGACGGGAGACAAATTGCCTTTTCGATGCTGGACAACGCAGGCCACTCCAGACTATGGATTGCGCCGACTGATCGCAGTGCGCCAGCCAAGGTAATCGAATCCCAGGCAAGCGAGGACTGTCCGTTCTTTCTTCCCAATGGCGATCTGATTTTCCGGGCAGTGGAAGGAGAGCAAAATTTCCTCTACCGAATGAAACCGGACGGGACCGAACGGCGCAGGATCAGCGATGTCGCGATCTTCGACCCCGATGGTGTTTCCCACGATGGACGCTGGGTACTGGCAGTAACTCGCGGCACGGATCGCGACCACCCGTACTTTACGGCCGCGTTTCCGGTCGATGGCGGCCCGATTGTGCCCGTTTGTCTAGCCCTTTGTTCGGCGACGTGGGATCGAATGGGAAAAGCGCTCTATCTCCGTTTTTTTATCAGCGGCGAAGAACATGCCTATGCGTTGCCTCTCCAGAGCACCGGCCTTCCGAAACTCCCTCCCGCGGGCATATCGGGCTCTCAGGAATTCGTCAGAATGAATGCGCCAATTCTTCCCCCCGGAATTGTGGAATCCGGAGGAACTCCGTCGCAGTACGCCTACACGCGCTTCACAATCCGCCGGAACCTGTACCGAATTCCCCTGCCCTGACTCAGCCATCGCTTCCAAACCGAGCAGCGATTCGTGCTTCCTCCACCGTTTTCGCTATAGAGAGTGAAGGGCAATACTTCCGCATGTTGACTTAATGGAACCGTCAGTTTCGCTGTGCAGAAACGCTCGCCGTCATGGTTTCCTTCCTCCCGGGGCGGGTGTATCCTTCTCAGCACAGTGGGGGTGGCGCTGCGTGAAGGATGTTCCTCCATCAGCCACGCTCTTCCGCATTCGACGAATTCTCTCCGCGATTGGAAAGCTGGGGTGTGCGGCGGTGCTGGCACTTTCGGCAGCCGTGTTTGTTTCGGGACTCGCCTCCCCGTTACTCGCTCAGACGACAATCGGTACCGGAAGCATCGTGGGTACGGTCAGCGACCCGTCGGGCGGGGCGCTCAGCGGTGCCACCGTAAGTATCACCAATGTAGCGACAGGCCAAGCAATCAATATCACAACTAATTTCTCCGGAAGGTTCAATTCAAGAACCCTGATTCCCGGCAATTTACACAGCTCGGTTCACGGCCAACGGATTCGGCCCTGCGGTGGTCTCAGCAACCGTGCTCGTGGGTAACACGACGACGGTGAATGTGACGTTGCAGGTCGGATCCGACAAGAAGACGATCGACGTGCAAGGGACGGCGGCGGGGGTGAACACGGAACAGTCCACGGTGCAGTGTGTTCTGAGTGAGCAGCAGATCGAAAGCTTGCCGGTGAACGGCCGCAACTTCCTTGATTTGGCACAACTCGAGCCGGGAGTACAGATCCAAGATGCCGCCGAGTTTGGTTTTGGTTTCAAGGATGGATTCTCCTCCATCTCGTTTGGCGGTCGTTTCGGTCGTACCGCTCGCATCGAGGTGGATGGCATTGATATCTCTGACGAGAAGTTTGGATCGTCGACTACGAATATTCCCGCCAGTACCATTCAGGAGTTTCAACTCAGCCAATCGAATCCGGACCTTTCAACGGAGCTGACTACATCGGGTGCGGTGAACGTGACCACTCGCTCGGGAACGAATAGCTTGCATGGCGAAAGCTTCGGTTTCTTCCGGGATAGCTCTCTGGCAGCCAAGTTGCCGTCACCTCCAGGATCCCAAGAGCCATTTCAGCGCTCCCAGTACGGTGGCGCATTGGGGGACCAATCTTCCGAAATCGACTGTTCTATCTCCTCGATAGAGAGCGCACGCTCCAGCATGAGCAGGTACCAGTGTTGCTAGCGCCTCCATTCCAGCAATATTCGGGAGCATTTACCTCGCCGTTTCGCGAGACCGACCTGACTGCAAAAGCGCCCGCTCGATCATTTCGCTGACGACGTACTCAAGCTCGAACAATTCCAGTTGCGCGTCAGAGAGCTTTTCGCCGGCCGCTCCATACTTCTCGAGGAGGACGTTCAAGCGCTAGCTCTGTTTGAGGAGATCCTGGCCAGAACCAAGGAAGGCCGTATCCCTTGGGAACCCCCCGTGTCCGACACCCTTCTTGCGGCAATCAAAGGCAAGCGTAGCCTCATTCTCAGGCCGTACCCGTCGAAAGACTCTTACGGTAATGAAGGGGATGGCCCAGTCTGATTGTCAAAGACTCATCCGACCGAGAACTCTTGCACGTGACGAGTGAATTGGAAGGTGTGAGGATCGATGCCTTGCGTGACCTCTACGAAACAGCCCCGGCGGCAGGCTTTCAAGGTTGACGAGCAGGTTCAGGACCTACTTTCGGATCTCAGGAGTTTGTAGAACTAACTCCTCGCAGCCTTCTACACTTCCAACTTCAACTCATCCAGTTCCAAGAACTCCTGCACAATCGGCTCTTCGCATTTTTCCATCTCGGGATACGTGCCGAAAAAAAGCACCTTGGCCTCGTGCAGAAATACGACTCGGTTCGCCAGCTTCTTGGCCAGGCGCATGTCGTGGGTTACGACCACGCTGGTCAGATGCAACTGGGTCTTGAGCCGCTTGATCAAATCGCCGAGCAATTGCGCCATCAGCGGGTCGACCATGGTGGTGGGTTCATCATAAAGAACACACTCCGGTTGGGCTGCCAAGGCTCGTGCGATCGCCACCGATCGCTTCATGCCCGTGGACAAATCGGAGGGAAGCTGGTCGCGCATTTCCTTTACCCCCACCATTTCCAGCAGTCCATCGACGATCTGGAAAATCTGCTCCTCCTGGAGATCGTGGCGCTCGCGCAGCGGGAACGCCACGTTCTCACCCACGGTCAGCGAGTCAAACAGCGCTCCGTTCTGGAACACCATGGTGACTTTCTTGCGGATGCGCTGTAGGTCGGGCTCGGGATAATCGGTAATGTCTTCCCTGGCCACGATCACCCGGCCAGCATCGGGCTTGAGAAAACCCATAATGTTTTGCAGCGTCACCGATTTGCCCACGCCGCTTCGTCCCAGAATGCACACCGTCTCTCCCGGCATCACATCGAAGCTGACGTGATCGAGCACATGATTGTCGTCAAAAGCCTTGGAGACCTGCTTGAATTCGATATACGGCCCCGCTTGTCCGTTGCTGCCCATGTGCAGTTCTTCAGTTCTCCGTCAGAATGTCTTTCTGATGATAGACGAAGGCGCTAAATGAAACCTGTGAAGACGGGCGACTCGCGAGCTAATGCCCCCGCCCAGAACGCAAACTCCTCGCCTTCTCCAGTTCCTCCGCTGTGTTCAGATTACGAAACATCTCAGCCGAGAAACCTGATCGCACCAGCTCATCCTCGTCAATCACGCAAGTTCTAACCTTCTCGAACAACGGATCAATCTTATTTTTCCCGTCGCGCAATGAGTGTTCCGCCACCTCCGCAAATCCGCGTCGATAGACTGCACACAGCGGCTGCAAGCCTCCGCCCGCGC
>Ga0116225_1000054_pt1 | contig 87357 bp, 92 predicted proteins | sample Sb_taG_8_FD_88968 | JGI IMG/M metagenome (GOLD analysis project Ga0116225, IMG submission 88968) | Peat soil microbial communities from Weissenstadt, Germany - Sb_50d_c_BC metaG | ecosystem: Environmental > Terrestrial > Soil > Wetlands > Peat | place: Germany: Weissenstadt | collected 2010-09-21 | reverse complement strand
TGGACCCAACCGCCGTCTGGGCATTGGTTCGGTCGCCCGCCTTGTCTGCTTCTGGGGCCCCACCGGCCTCAAGCACCTTCTTTGCTACGACGACAGCCTGGACGCCTTTGGCGTGCATGGCATCGGCGGCATCACCGGCGCCCTGTTGACCGGCGTGTTCGCGGTCAAGGACATCGGCGGCACCTCGGGCCTGCTGGAAGGCAACTCCGCCCAGGTGTTGCTGCAAGCCGCTGGCGTGATGGTGACCATCGTGTGGTCGGGCGCGGTGTCCTTCATCCTCTACAAAGTCATCGACCTCACCGTCGGCCTGCGCGTCAGCACCGAAGTGGAAGTCGAAGGCCTGGACATCAACCTGCATGGCGAGGTCATCCACTAAGCCGACCCATTCGGCTGGACCTGGAAAGGGGCGCTTCGGCGCCCCTTTTCTTTTTGATGTGGCGCGGCCCGGAATCAGGTAAAACTGAGCCCGTTCTGTTCTCAGTCAGGCTGGCGTCCCCGATCATGCTCAACCCGCGCCTCGATTTGCTCACCGACTACCCATTTCAGCGTCTGAGCGCGCTGCTGCACGGGCCGGCTGGCGACGATGCGCCGCTGGTCATGTCGATCGGCGAGCCGCAGCATCGCCCGCCGGCTTTCGTCGCCGAGATCCTGGCGCGCGAAGCCGCCGGATGGGGCAAATACCCGCCGATGACCGGCACTCCGGAATTCCGCGCCGCCGTCGCCCGCTGGCTGACCTACCGCTTCGCCCTGCCGATTGGCGAGCTGGACATGGACAAGCACATCATCCCGCTGGCCGGCACCCGCGAAGGACTGTTCCAGATTGCCCAATTGGTGTGCGGCGGAGCCATGGGCGGCAAGCCGCCGGTGGTGCTGCTGCCCAATCCGTTCTATCAGGTCTATGCGGGCGCCGCCCTGCTGGCCGGCGCCGAGCCGGTGTTCGTCCCGGCCACCAAGGACACCGGCTTCCTGCCCGATTTCGCCGGACTGCCGAAAGACATCCTCGACCGCGCCGCCTTGGCCTATCTGTGCACGCCGGCCAATCCGCAAGGCGCGGTGGCCTCTCTGGCGCTGCTCAAGGACACCATCGAACTGGCCCGCCGCCACGACTTCGTGCTGGCCGTCGATGAATGCTATTCGGAAATCTACGAAGGCGACCTCGCCCCCGCCGGAGCGCTGCAAGCCTGCGCCGAGCTGGGGGGAGATTACGCCAATGTGGTGGTGTTCCACAGCCTGTCCAAGCGGTCGAGCGCGCCCGGCCTGCGCTCGGGCTTCGCTGCCGGTGATGCCCGTCTGATCGCCGCCTTTGGCCGCTTGCGCGCCTATGGTGGGGCCGCCATCCCCCTACCGATCCTCGCCGCCTCCGCCGCCCTGTGGCGCGACGAGGACCATGTGGAGGTCAATCGCGGCCTCTATCGCAACAAATTCACCATCGCCCACGAGATCCTTGGCGACAGCTTGGGTTTCTATCGCCCGCAAGGCGGCTTCTTCCTGTGGCTGGATGTCGGCGACGGCGAGAAAGCGGCCCTGGCGCTGTGGCAAAAGGCCGGCATCCGCGTATTGCCCGGCGCTTATCTGGCCCGCCCCGGCGCCGATGGGGTCAACCCCGGCCAGCGCTATATCCGCGTCGCCCTGGTACATGATTTGGATACGACCCGTCAGGGCCTGACCCGACTGGCCGAGGTTCTGGTGACCGCCTGATGGCCAAGCAACCCAGCGGCCGGCGCAAAAAAGTTGGCGGCTTCCTGCCCGAGGGAGCCTCGGCGCTGATGACCCGCTGGCTGATTCAGGCCGGCGGATTGACGGTGGTGTCGCTGGCTTTGGCCTTGACGGCGGCGCTGCTGACCTATGACCACGCCGATCGCAGTTGGAACACCGCCGCCAATCCCGACGGCGCGGTGACCAACATGCTGGGCGGACTCGGCGCGACGCTGTCGGATCTGCTGCTGCAACTGCTGGGACTGGCCGCCTGGCTGCCGGCCTTGGCGCTGGCAATCTGGGGCGGCCGCCTGATGGTCACCGGCCGCCCGCTGGAACGGGTGTGGCTGCGCGTGTTGTTGCTGTTGAGCGGGCTGCTGCTGGTCGCCATCGGTCTGGCCGAGATTCCCATTCCACCCAGCCTGCATTTGCCCGGCAGCCTGCGGGTGTTGGGCGGTTCCGCCGGAAAACTGCTGCTGACCGGGCTGGTCGACGCCGCCACTCTGGCCGGAGCCGCGCACCTGTTCGGCAGCGCCGGAGTCAGCTGGGTACTGGCGCTGATCTGCGCCGGATTGGGCACCATGTGCTCGATCCATGCGATGGGGCTGTCCTGGGCCGAATGGCGGGCGGTGGCGCAGACCGTCAGGCGCACCGGCAACCATCTGAACCAAGCGGGCGAGCGCCTGCGCGACCTCTCGGCGACGTTGGGCGAACGCTTGCCGGTGCTGGGCCGGCGCGGCGACGCGGACGACGACGAACCCTTGATCGACACCCCACCGGTCAGCCGGCGCCTGGCAGCAACCTTGAAAGGGGCGCGGCGCGAGCCCAGCCTGAACGCCTCGTCGGCCAAGGACGACGATGCCGACCCCTTGGTCGAGCCGTCGCAGGCTCCGGCCATCGAGCGCGCCGCCGCTGTCGACCGCCCGGAACCTTTGGTGGCGCCGCGCCTGTCGCGCACCCAGCCGGGCCGCCGTGAGAAAGCCTCGCGACAGGGCACCCTGGATTTGCCGGCGGAGGGCATCTACGAAGTGCCGCCGCTGACCCTGCTGGCCGCCGTCCCCGAAGGGCGAAGCGCCAACGTCAACGAGGACGGCCTGACCCAGAACGCCAAGATGCTGGTCTCAGTACTCAATGATTTCGGCGTCAACGGCCAGGTCATCAAAGTGCGCCCTGGTCCGGTGGTTACCCTTTACGAGTTGGAGCCCGCCCCCGGCACCAAGACCAGCCGGGTCATCGGTCTGGCCGACGACATCGCCCGCTCGATGAGTGTACTATCGGTGCGCATCGCCACCGTCCCCGGCCGCAGCGTCATCGGCATCGAACTGCCCAACGCCAAACGCGAAACCGTGTTCCTGCGCGAGTTGCTGGCCTCGGAAGCGTTCGAGCGCGCGCCGTCGCCGCTGACTTTGGTGCTGGGCAAGGACATCGGCGGTCAGCCGGTGATGGTCGATCTGGCCCGCATGCCGCATCTTCTGATCGCCGGCACCACCGGATCCGGCAAGTCGGTGGCGATCAACACCATGATTCTGTCGCTGCTGTATCGCCTGACGCCCGAGGAATGCCGGGTCATCATGATCGACCCCAAGATGTTGGAGCTGTCGGTCTATGACGGCATTCCGCATCTGCTGGCCCCCGTGGTGACCGAGCCGGGCAAAGCGGTGGTCGCCCTGAAATGGGCGGTGCGCGAGATGGAAGACCGCTACCGCGCCATGAGCCAGCTGGGTGTACGCAACATCGCCGGCTACAACCAGCGCCTGTCGGAAGCCGCAGATAAAGGCGAAGCCTTGTCGCGCACGGTGCAGACCGGCTTCGACAACGAAAGCGGCAAGCCGATCTATGAAGATCAGACGCTGGCTCTGGAACCGCTGCCCTTCATCGTCATCATCGTCGACGAGATGGCCGATTTGATGCTGGTCGCCGGCAAGGAAGTCGAGGGTGCGGTGCAGCGTCTGGCCCAGATGGCCCGCGCCGCCGGCATCCACATCATCATGGCCACCCAGCGGCCGTCCGTCGATGTCATCACCGGCACCATCAAAGCCAACTTCCCCAGCCGCATCAGTTTCCAGGTCACCTCGAAGATCGACAGCCGCACCATCCTGGGCGAGCAAGGGGCCGAGCAACTGTTGGGCCAGGGCGACATGCTGTACATGGCATCAGGCGGGCGCATCACCCGCGTGCATGGCCCCTTCGTCAGCGACAAGGAAGTCGAAGCCGTCGTCGAGCACTTGCGCAGCCAGGGTGAACCCCATTATGTGGAGAGCGTGACCGCCGACGAACCGGACGATGCCGACCTGTCCAGCGGCGGCAATCGCGGCGAGTCGGGGGACGGCCTGTACGATCAGGCGGTGGCTCTGGTCGCCCGCGAGGGCAAGGCCTCGACTAGTTTTGTCCAACGGCACCTGCAAATCGGCTATAACCGCGCCGCCCGCATCATCGAAAAGATGGAGCAGGAAGGCGTGATCAGTAAAGCCAACCATGTGGGCAAACGCGAAGTGCTGGTGCGCAGTCACGATGACTGAGCCGGCGAAAGGAGAATATATGTCGTCGTTCCGCCGTCTGGCCCGGCCCGTGGCCGCCGCCTTGCTGGGGCTGTGCGTGGGGCTGGCCGTGATCGCCCCAGCCGCCGCCGCGCCGCTGAGCCCCGGCGAAAAGGCCGAGGTGAGTAAGGCCGAGCAGTACCTTAACGATGTCACCACCCTGCGCGCCCGCTTCCTCCAAGCCTCGGCCAGCGGCGCGACCGCCGAAGGCACGATGTTCCTGTCGCGCCCCGGCAGGATGCGCCTGGAATACGATCCGCCCAGCCCGATCCTGGTCATCGCCGATGGCAGCTATCTGATTTACTACGACAAGGATCTGCAACAGGTCAGCTATGTCGATTTGGATTCGACCCCCGCCGGCGTTCTGGTGCAGCCGCAGGTTAAGCTCGACGGCGATGACCAGCAGGTGACCAAGGTGGTCCACCAGACCGGCATCTTGCAGTTGACCGTCATCAAGAGAAGCGACCCCAGCCAGGGCCAGATCACCTTGGTTTTCACCGATGCGCCGTTCCAACTGAAGCAATGGCGGGTCATCGACCAGCAGGGTCAGGCGACCACGGTGTCGCTGTTCGACACCCAAACCGGCGTGTCGCTCGACAAGCAGATGTTCCGCTTCAAGGATCCTAAATTCACCGGCAAGCCCGAACTGGGCACCCAAGGCAAGTAGGATGGCGCGGCGACCGGTCATTGGCCTGAACACCTGTTTCCGGACGACACACGGCACCGAGGAACTTCCCGTCCACCTTACCCCGCAGACTTATGTTGCGGCGGTGGCTAAGGCGGCGGGGGCGTTGCCGCTGTTGATCCCGGCATTGGGCGACGCTCTCGACCATGACGCCTTGCTCGACCGCATTGATGGGTTGCTGCTGACCGGCAGCCCGTCGAACGTCCATCCCAGCCTGTACGGCCAAGACAACGCCGAGCCCTGCCCGCCCTTCGACGCCGAGCGCGACGCCACCACCTTGCCGCTGATCCGCGCCGCCCTCGCCCGCGATTTGCCGATCCTGGCCATCTGCCGAGGCCTGCAGGAACTGAACGTCGCCTTGGGCGGCAGCTTGTTTCCGCACCTACATCGCATCGCGGGCCGGCTTGACCACCGCAGCGATCCCAACAAGAGCGTCAGGGAGCAATACTCCGCCCTCGCCCATCCGGTCAGCCTGACCCCTGGCGGCACTCTGCACGCCCTGACCGGGGTCAGCGAGTTGACGGTCAACTCGCTACACGGCCAAGGCATCGACCGCTTGGCCGTTGGCCTCTGCGTTGAAGCCACCGCCCCCGATGGACAAGTCGAAGCGGTGCGGGTGGCCGGTGCCCGCTTCGCCCTGGCCGTTCAATGGCACCCCGAATGGACGGCCACCACCGATCCGTTCTCGCGCGCCTTGTTCGCGGCGTTCGGAGCGGCGGCGCGGGGCTAAGGGGCAGTCCATGCACCTTCCTCATCCCACCTATGCTTTTGGGTAGGTTGAGGATAAAGACACCCTCCCCCACTTGTTGATGAGTATGGTCCGGTCGCAATGGCCGAGACCGCGGGAACGGTCTCCCCTGCCGTTCCCAAGGCTCCTCGCGGAGCACGGGCGCCCGGTTACCCCCCTGACCGGGCGCCTTCCTTTTGTGTGGCGGTCATTCCCGGACTATACTGCCGCCCACCCAAGCCCTTCACACAGGCGGACCCGCTCATGACCCATTTCGTCTTCCCCCCTGCCGCGCCGACCGTCCTGCCGGTTTCCGGCGGCGGCCTGTTCCCCGTTCGCCGTGTCTTCTGCGTCGGCCAGAACTATGCCGACCATGCCCGCGAGATGGGCGGCGACCCCAATCGCGAGCCGCCGTTCTTTTTCGCCAAGCCGGCCGACGCGGTGACCACCGCCCCGGTGGTGCCATTCGCCCCGGCCACCGAACGCCTGGATTATGAAGGCGAACTGGTGGTCGCCATCGGCACCGGCGGCGCCAACATCGATCCGGCCCGCGCTTTGGCCCATGTGTTCGGCTATACCGCCGGTTGCGACCTGACGCGGCGCGATTTGCAGGCCGCCGCCAAAAAGATCGGCCGCCCATGGGACATGGCCAAGGGCTTCGACCTGTCGGCCCCGATGGGGGCGTTGCATCTGGCCTCCGAGATCGGCCACCCGGCCAGCGGCACCATCAGCCTGACCGTCAACGGCGTCGAAAAGCAGCATGGCGATTTGTCGAACATGACGTGGTCGGTGTCCGAGATCATCGGCCACCTGTCGCGCTATGTGACCCTGGCCCCCGGCGATTTGATCTTCACCGGCACCCCCGCCGGAGTCGGCCCGCTGGCCAAGGGCGATGTTGTCGAAGTGCGCATCGACGCTGTGACCACCCACCAGTTCACGGTCGCCTGAGCGGTGCGTCTTGCCACTTGGAACGTCAACTCGGTCCGCCTGCGTCTGGAGCAACTGAAGCAGGTGGGCGAGCAACTGCGCCCCGACGTGCTGTGCCTGCAGGAAACCAAGGTCGTCGATGAATTGTTCCCGCGCGACGCCTTGGCCGAGATGGGCTATGCCCATGTCGCCATCTGCGGCATGAAGGGTTACAACGGCGTCGCCATCGCCTCGCGCCTGCCGCTGGAGGGAGTTCATAACCCCCGCTGGTGCGGACGCGAGGACTGCCGTCATCTGGTCGCCACCGTCGGCGGAGTCGAGGTGCATTGCCTTTATGTCCCCGCTGGCGGCGACATCCCCGATCCCGAGGTGAACGACAAGTTCGCCCACAAGCTGGCCTTCCTCGACGAAGTCACCGCCTGGTTCTCACGTGAGAGCAATGCTGGACGGCCAATGGCGCTGCTTGGCGACCTCAACATCGCTCCGCTGGAAACCGATGTGTGGTCGCATAAGCAATTGCTGAAAGTGGTCAGCCATACCCCGGTCGAAGTCGCCAAACTGGCCGAGCTTCAGGCCTCGCTCGATTGGGTCGATGCGGTACGGCATTTCGTCCCGCCGTCCGAGAAGCTGTATACGTGGTGGAGCTATCGCGCCGCCGACTGGGCCAAGGCCGATCGCGGTCGTCGTCTGGATCATATCTGGGTGACGCCGTCTTTGACCTCGCGTCTGGCTGGGTTCGAAATCATGAAAGCCACCCGCAGCTTCACCCCGCCATCGGATCACGTGCCGGTGATGGTGGAGCTGAGTTAGGGTGTTACCATACTGATACGATAACTGTTTATCGTCATGCGCGGGCTTGTCCCGCGTATCCACGCGGTCCAGCGAAACGACGGCCGGCAGCTTCCTGATTCGGCCGGATGTGCACGACGGCGTGGGTACCCGGCACAAGGCCGGGCACGACGATATTTAGGTGGTATGCCCCGCTAGGCCTCCAACCCCGCCAGCCGATAGCCGCCGGGTTCCGTCAGCACCACCGCATCGCCGCCTGTGTCCAGTTTACGGCGCAGGCGATAGATGTGGGTTTCCACCGTGTGGGTGGTCATGCCGGCGCTGTAGCCCCAGACCTCGCCCAACAGCTCGTCACGCGGCACCACGCGGGCACCGGCGCCGTGCAGATAGGCAAGGATGGCGACTTCCTTTTCCGTCAGCCGAATCCGCCCGCCCGCTCCGTCGACCATCAGCCGCGCCAAGGGATGGAACTGGAAGCCGCCGATGCGCAGCACCGTCTCGGCCGGCGGCTGGCGCAGGTGAAACTGTAGGCGGGCGGTCAGGACCGACAGACGGAAGGGCTTGACCAGACATTCGCTGGCCCCCGCCGCCAGCAAAGCCGAAGCCCCACCACCCAGCACCAGGATCGGGCCACGGAATCCGGCATCACGCAAGGCTCCGCACAGCGGGCCGGCCACACCGCCATCAGCCAGCACCAGATCGGCCAGCGGCACCGCCCATAGCGCCAGCGCCGCCACCGCCGATATTGCTTCGGACACGGCGAAGCCCTGCCCCGCCAACTGGTCGGCCAGGGAACGGCGAAGCAAATCGTCGGGCTCAACCAGAAGAATGCGCTTGGGAAGTTCTGTCATGCGGATGCGGGCGTTGCGTGATGCGGCGATCCGCATGCTATCCTATATGTCTTCGGGGCGAAACCTCCCGCCCCCCCTTTTTCGCCCGGACAAAAGCGGCTATGGTGCCGCGCCCTCCGGCCAAGTTTGAGTTTGCATGAGCCGCCCGTTGATCGTCGATGCCTTGCCCATCCCCCTTCCGCCCTCCGCCCTGGTGGCGGTTGATCGCGCCATGGCCGAACTGCGGCGTGGCGGCATGGTCCTGGTGCAAGCGGCGGATGGCAGCACCGCGCTGGTTCTGGCCGCCGAAGCCGCCAGCACCGAGACCTTGGCCCGCCTGACCGACGCGGCGGGCCATGCAACACAGGTCGCCCTGACCGGACGCCGCGCCGCCGTGCTGAACCTGACCAGCGATGGCGAGCGCCCAGTGGTTCTGATCGCCCCCAGCGGCCCGCTGACCGCCGCCGATGTTGGCAGTTTGGCCGATCCGCTGAACGCTGGCCGCCCCGGAGCATTGTTGCAAGCCGTCGCCGGTCCCGCGCCCGCCTGGGCCGCTGGCGCAGTGACATTGGCCAAGCTGGCGCGCTTGCTGCCGGCCATGGTGGTCGCCCCGACGTCCGGCACGCATGACCAGCTGTTCCGCGTCGCCGTCGAGGACGTGCTGACCTATCAGCAGCGTGCCGCCCGCTCGCTGCGCCGCATCGCCGAGGCGCGGGTACCGCTGGTCGATGCCGAGGACGCCCGCATCGTCGCCTTCCGCCCGTCGGATGGCGGTATCGAACATCTGGCCATCGTCATCGGCCAACCCGACCGCGACGGGGCCGTGCTGACCCGCCTGCATTCCGAATGCTTCACCGGCGATTTGCTGGGATCCTTGCGCTGCGATTGCGGCGACCAGTTGCGCGGGGCCATCGCCGAGATCTCGCAGGCCGGCGGCGGCGTGTTGCTGTATCTGGCGCAGGAAGGCCGCGGTATCGGCTTGGTCAACAAGCTGCGCGCCTATCAGTTGCAAGATGACGGCTTCGACACCCTGGACGCTAATCAGCAGCTTGGTTTCGACGACGACGAGCGGCTGTATCTGCCCGCCGCCGAGATGCTGCGCCTGTTGGGCATTGGCCGGGTGCGGCTATTGACCAACAATCCCGGCAAGGTCGAGGGTTTGGCCCGCCATGGTGTCGAGGTGGCCGAGCGGGTGCCGCATGTATTTCCTTCGAACAACCACAACGAGTCTTATTTGCGCACCAAGGCGACGCGCAGCGGCCACCTGTTTTAGCCGCCCCTAGGCAGAGTCTGCCGGGCAATTCCCGCCCGTGACACACACAGACCACCGAGTTTTTTCTCTAAGATATTGATATCTATAGAGGAGCAAACTGGCATCCAGCTTGCAAGTATGACGAAGGATGCAACCCCCTTCGGGATACCCCGCCATGTCGGTCAACGCACTCGGACCCGCGCCGCTGCCAGAGAAGAGCGAACCTGTCGCCCTTACGGCAGCGCCGTATTGTCCGTCGAGCGGGGCCTCGACCTCGGGCAAGACCCCGGTGACCGCCTTCGACAAGCCCAACGGCCCCAGCTTTTCCGACTTGATCGACGTCATCAACCCGTTGCAGCACATTCCCGTCGTCAACATGATCTATCAGAAGCTGACCGGCGACACCGAAGGCGCCATCGCCGATGTGGTCGGCGGTGCGATTTATGGCGGGTTCATCGGCTTGGGGGCCGCCGTTGCCGGCTTGATGGTTCATGAAGCCACCGGCAAGACCCTCGGCGACAACATGTTCGCCCTGTTCACCGACGACAGCTCCAGTACCGCCGTGGCCCAGGCCGCCAGCAAAACGCAGACGGCACAAGCCGCCAAGCCCGCCGCCGCCGAACCGCCGCCGGTCGCCGCCGCGCCCTTGCCAGCCGTCGGCAAGGTGCCGTTGAACAGCCCTGCCACGGTCGCCTCGGCAGCCTCAGCCGCCGCCACCAGCGGCCAAGGACCAATGCGGGCTGGCGATTATCTGGTGTTTGGCGGCAGCGCTGCCGTCACCGTTCCCACCGCATCCAGCAATCGTCCGGTAGGGCTGACCCCAACCGCTTCGACTGCCGCCACCGCACCACCCACTCCGCCCGCCGCCGCCAGTGCGCCCGGCCCTGGCCGCAACGGCGACTTCCTGGTGTTCGGCAACAATGTGGGGCCGATGCCCACCGCCCTGCCTGGCGACGAAGCCTTGGATCCGAAGGCTCAAGCAGCAGCAGCCGTCTCCCGTCAACTGCAACAGACGGCCACCACCGGCGATCAGCCGCGCATGCATCCGGTTCCGGCCCGCATTGGCAAAAGCGCGCCGCCCAGCGTGTTGCCGATGCCGACCACCGGCCCTGGCGCCATTCCCGGTGGGCATTCGCAAGCCCTGAGCGCCAATGGCATGGGTGCGTCGGCCAGCCCGCTCGATACCGCCACCGCCAGCCCCAATGACGCCAATCAGTGGTTTGCCGGAGCCTTCTCGCAGGCAATGGACAAATATCAACGGGCCTCGCGCTTGGGCGGAGACGCCAGCCAGACGATGCCGCCGCCTGCCCCGGCGACCTCCGACTCCGCCGCCGCGACGCTCAATTAACCGGGTGATCCATGGACCTTGTGGCCGGCGCCAACGGTGTCTTGATTTGCGGTGAGCGACGCTATCCTTGCGTCCTTGGCCGCTCCGGCGTCAGCGGCGACAAGCACGAGGGCGATGGAGCCACGCCGCTAGGCCGCTTCGCCCTGCGCCGCGTGCTGTATCGTCCCGACCGCCTGACGCCGCCAGCCACCGCCCTGCCATTGGTCCCGCTGTCGCCGCATGACGGCTGGTGCGACGCCCCCGATCACCCCGACTACAATCGCCCGGTTCGCCTGCCGCATCCGGCAAGCTGCGAGACTCTGTGGCGCGAGGACGGCGTCTATGACCTGATCGTGGTGCTTGGCCACAATGACGATCCGCCGCGGCCGGGGCTGGGCAGCGCCATTTTCATGCATGTGGCACGCCCGCAAGGCGAACCCACCGAAGGCTGCGTCGCCCTGTCCTTGCCGGACCTTTTGGAGATACTCGCCGACACTGGACCAAACGCCAGCCTGACCATCAAAGCCCTGCCGATGTGATACTATTTATGAGAAGATCGCCCACGTTTTCGGGTATGATCCCGCCGAATTCGAGAAGGGGGACAGTATGGCGTTTTCGGTGAAGGGCTTGTTATTGGTTGCCGTGGCAGGATTGATGGCCATGGCCGTTCCGGCGCAGGCGGACGATCCCTCTTATCTGACCATCGGCGCCGGCACCTGGGAAACATTGCGCAATCAACCCCGCTCGCCCGAACTCGATCTCGCCTATCGTTCCGACTACAAATTGTGGGTATTCAAGCCGATAGTCGGTGCCCTGGTCGCCACCGACGGCGATTTCTACGGCTATGGCGGCTTGCGGCTGGATGCCTATTTCGGCCCGCATGTGGTCAGCACCGTCAGCGCCGCCGCTGGCCTGTCCGGCGGCCATGGGTTCGATATGGGCTCGGCGGTCGAGTTCCGTGAGGGCCTGGATCTGGCGTGGCGCTTCAATGACGCGTCGCGTCTGGGCGTCGGCTTCTATCACGAATCCAATGCCGGCCTGTCCAGCCATCGCAATCCTGGCTCGGAATCGGCACTGCTGATGTATTCGCTGCCGATCACCAAGCTGTTCTCGGGCAACAACTCATCATCGTCATCGGCGTCCTCATCGGCGTGGTCCACATCGGACAAGACGCCGACCGTGGCCTCCACCCAGTTCAGCCGGGTCAACTACTAAACGACCAACGGCGGGCGACGGCCAAAGATTGCGGTGCCGACCCGGACATGGGTGGCACCGCAGCGCACCGCCGCCGGGTAGTCGGCGCTCATGCCCATGCTGAGCACCGGCAGTGCATGGCGGCGGGCGATTTCGGCGAGCACGCTGAAATGCGGGACCGGATCCGCATCGGCTGGCGGAATGCACATCAAGCCGGTGACCGGCAATTCCCAGCGTGCCCGGCAGTCGGTGATGAAGGTATCGGCGTCCTCGGGCAGGACGCCGGCCTTTTGTGGCTCGCGGCCGGTGTTGATCTGCACATAGCAATCGGGCCGGCGACCGCTACGCGCCATCTCTGCCGCCAAGGCTTGCGCCAGTTTCGGCCGATCCACCGTCTCTATGACATCGAACAGCGCCACGGCCTCGCGCAGCTTGTTGGTCTGCAACGGGCCGATCAGATGCAGTTGGATATCGGCATGGCGCGCCTTCAGCTCCGGCCATTTGGCTTGCGCTTCCTGCACCCGGTTCTCGCCGAACAGCCGATGACCGGCGGCCAGCAGCGGCAGCATGCGCGCCGCCGGATGGGTCTTGCTCACCGCCACCAAAGCCACCGAGCCCGCCGGACGCCCGGCCTCGGCCACCTCGCGGTCAAGGTCGCAGACCACCTCGCGGTAGGCCTCAAGCACATCATCGTGGGAACTGTCGTCGGTCACGGCGTGGGTCCATGCTAAAATGTCGGGCATGCGAACCCTAGCAGATATGGCCCGCGTCCTCAATTTGCCTGCCCGCACGACAGGCCTGCCGGCGCTGGTGTTGGTCACCGACGAGATCCGGCTGGCCGATCCCCTGCCCGTTCTGGCCCAATTGCCGGTGGGAAGCTGGGTGATCTTGCGCCATTACGCGGCGGACAACCGCGCCGCCCTGGCCCGCAGCTTGGCGCGTGCCTGCCGGGCGCGGCGGCTGGTTTTGCTGGTGGCGGGAGATCTCGATCTGGCGGTCGCCGTCGGAGCCGGGCTGCATCTGCCCGAAGGCATGGCGCGCGAATCGCTGGCGCGGATCCGGCTGTGGCGGCGGCGACGGCTGGCACCGCTGACCTGCGCCGCACATTCGCGCCCGGCATTACGGCGCGCGGCGATGATCGGCGCCACAGCCGCCTTGCTGTCGCCGGTGTTTCCCACCCTGAGCCATCCAGGCGCGAAAGTCCTTGGCTCCTTGGCCTTTCGCCGCTTGGTGCGGTCGGCGGGGGTGGCCGTCTACGCGTTGGGGGGAGTCAATGCCGCCACCATCGGGCGGTTGACCGGCAGCGGCGCGGCGGGAATCGCCTGCGTCGGCGGTTTAAGCGCTCGCTGACAAGCCGAATGGACAAAAAGAAAGGGCGGCCGAAGCCGCCCTTTCCTCAAATTCAACCGAAGTCGAATTAGAAAGCGACAGTGATGCCGGAGACAACACCAACGCCGTCGTTCTTGTTGGCGAGGGTGCCGCTGGCCGAGGTCCAGTTGGTGTTGAACACCGAGGTCTTGACGGCGACGCCCGGGCCGAGGTCGTAGGAACCAGCCAGGGTCACAGTGCTGTCACGATCCATGCCCACCTTGTTGAAGTGGTTGGCATTGGCGGCGGCACCGGCGAAGTAGGTAACGCTGACGCCATAGGGACCGGTGATGTAAGACACACCGGCATCCCAGGACGCGCCCTGACCGCCGGCCGTCTTGATGGCCAGGCTGTCGTCGGCGATGATGCGGTTGATGTAGCTGCCGCCGACGGTGAAGCCGGCATAGCCGACATTCAGGCCGCCCTGGATGACCTGCAGGCCAGCCACGTTGGCGTTGCCGGCACCCAAATCGCTCTTGATGGTGACGCCCGAGAACTCGGCATTATAGGCCAGACCGTAGACATACAGATCGCCAGCCAGCTGACCGTTCGAGGGGTCGATGCTGTTGGAGAAGTTGCTGGTGATCGAAGTGTGACCGGTCTGGGAGTTCTCGATATTCGGCGTGTAGCTGACGCCGGCCGACAGGCCATGGAAGGCCGGGGTGATGTAGATCACCTTGTTTTCGGTACGGTCGTCGCCGGCATAGGTGCGCTGACGGGTGTCGGAATGACCAGCGGGGGCGGCAACCCAGTTCATGAAGTTGCCGTCCTGGCCACCGATACCACCGACATCCGGCGAACCGCTGTGGATCAGGGCGCCGACGTTGTCCTGCTCGCCCACTTCCAGGGCGCCGAAGCCGCCGGAGACGGTGGCGAAGGAACGCTTGCCGTCGCCATTGGCGCCGGTCGAGCGGACCGAGCGGCCCTGGCTGCCGTTGGTGTCGACTTCGACGCCGACGCTCAGACCGTTGTCGAGCTTGGTCGAACCCTTGAAGTCGATTTCGACGTCGTCCTGGACGTCAACCTTGGCGGAGCCTTTGCCGGTCTGCGTGGGGCTGAGAACCGCGCTGTCCTTGTTGGTGGCGTAGCCGACCCACTGGTTCATATAGCCACCGATGTCGAGCTTTACCGGCTCGACAGCCTGGGCGGAGCCCGCTCCGAGAGCAATCAGGGCGGCGCTGGCGAAAAGAACCTTCTTCATGAAATTCCCCTTGGTTTTGTGAGACTGCCGCTTGGCGCAGCTTGCGCCCCACCGACGTTGACCCGTCTTTTGTAACCCACCTGCGGCAAAGCAAAAGGCTAATCCGAAAGAGGTGTGTTTAAAATGGCATGCTGTTGTTATTTTAACACAGTAACGCCGTCGCGACGCCAAAATGGCCTAATTAATAGGCAATTTTTCGTATGCCACGCATATGTCCATATATTTTTATTGGGTATTCAGCGGTGACCAAACATCGGACCACACAAAAAGAAAGGGCGGCCCTAAGGCCGCCCCTTCCTCAACCAAGTGCGTAACTTCGATTAGAAGTCGACGCGCAGACCGGTCACAACGGCATAGCCCTTGTTGGCATTGGCAGAAGACTGCCCGCCAGCGCCATCGGTGTAAACAACGCGAGACACGCTGTTATGCCAAGCAACGCCCGGGCCCATGGTGTAGGCACCCGACAGGGTCCAAACGCCAGTGCTGTCGGCACCGCCGCCATCGCCAGCGCCAAGAGCGGCCAAACCATCGTCCTTGGAACGATCGGCGAAGTAGCCCAAGCTGACCGCATACGGGCCAGTGGCGTAAGCGACGCCGGCATCCCACGACTGACCAGCATAAGCGGCGGTCTTCGTCTGGGCATTGTTGGCGAGGATGTTATTACCCGCACCCTCGACAGAAACAACGGCGGTCGCTTTGTCGCCCACATGACGGTTCAGGATAGAACCACCGAAGGTGAAGCCGGCATAACCAACCTGCAAGCCGCCCTGATAGAGGTCCAAGCCAGCAAGGTTGGCCTGAGCCGCGCCGAGGTCGGCCTTGATGCTGACGCCACCGAAGGTGTTGGTGAAGGCCAGACCAGCGCCGTAGACATCGCCGCCGAAGTCGGAGCCGTTAACCGAACCGGAGTTCAAGCTGTTGGCAGTAGCCTGGTTGGAAGCAATGCTGGTGTGGCCAGACTGCCCCAGCGAAGCGTTGGGCACATAGCTGGCGCCGGCGGCCAGACCGTAGAACGACGGGGTCACGTACGAAATCTTCTGCGTACGATCGTCGTAACGGCTGGTGTTGGTGGCAGTGTAGACGCGGTGCTGGGAAGGAGTCTGCACCCACTGGAACCAACGACCGTCCTGCAGGCCAACATCGCCAACATCGGGAGCCGAGTTGTGGATGATGTACAGGGCGTCTTCACGCTCGCCGATGATCGCCGCGCCGAAGCCGCCGGACACAGTGGCGAAGGAACGCTTCACGTCGCTGTTGCCGGTGGTGGTGGTGGTGGTGTTGGTGTGGCCCGCGGCAACGTTGCGGCTGTCCTGGCGCTGCGAACCGAAGGTGTCGACTTCGACGCCGACGGTGATGCCGTTGTCCAGCTTGGACGAACCAACGAAGTTCACGTTGACGTCGCTCTGCACGTCAACATTGGTCTTGTTCAGGCCCGAATCATTGGTGGCGAAACCGACGTCTTCAACCATGTAACCACCGATGGCCAGCTTGACCGGATCAGCGGCATTGGCCGACACGGCGCCGAAAGCGATCAGCGCGGTGGTGGCGAGAAGAACCTTCTTCATGCTATCTCCTGTTCTTGTTGTGCGGATCGCCGTTAGGGCGTTCCATTCACTCCAAAGATTGACTACGCCAGGAAGCCACGCCCCGAACGGCAAGTCAACGTTGTGGAATCGTCTGGTGTGATAAATGCCGCCCACTGTGGCGTAAACGCAACACATCATCGGGCTGAGGGCGTTTGTGCCAAGGGCTAAGGATGCCCTTGGACCAGACAGGCGCGTATGATACGAGAAAGGTTCGCCGCCAGTGGCCTTTGGTCATGCGCAGCCGGCTGAAGACAGGGGTCCGGAAGAGTCATGTTGATTGCCAAAAAAATGCGGGTCGCCTTGGCCCTTGCCACCATCGTCGGGCTTAGCGCCTGCGGCCAGACACAGGCCGTGTATCCGGACAAGCGTCCGGGCGAAACCACCCCGACCTGGGGTGACCAGAAGCAGCCGACCGTGTTCGGTGAAGGCGGGCTGGACCTGTTCGGCAACAAGAAGAAGACCGACGGAGAAGGCGGCGGCGCCGGTATCGGCGTCAACAGCTTCCTGTGGCGCGCCAGCCTGGACACCGTGGCCTTCCTGCCGCTGGCCTCGGCCGATCCGTTCGGCGGCGTGATCATCACCGATTGGTATTCGCCGCCCGAAACCCCGACCGAGCGCTTCAAGCTCACCGTGTTCATCAGCGACCGCACCTTGCGCGCCGATGGCATCCGCGTATCGGTGTTCCGTCAGGTGCAAAACTCGGGCGGCGACTGGTCCGACGCCGCCGTCGATCAGAAAACCAATACGGACATGGAAAACGCGATCCTGTTCCGTGCCCGCGAACTGCGCACCGCCGCCAACGCGGCCAAGTAAGTGACGACAGGTGGGGCCGGCGCCGCAAGGCTCAGCCCCACCCGCCGCTCGATCCGTTCCATCCATAGATAAAGAAGCCAAGGCCATGCCGCCGCGCGACCAAGAGCGCTACAACGTCCGGGAAACCGAAGCCAAGTGGCAATCCGTGTGGGAGGAGCGCCAGAGCTTCGCCGCCAGTGAGAACGATCCCCGGCCCAAATATTATGTTCTTGAAATGTTCCCATATCCGTCGGGGCGCATCCATATGGGGCATGTGCGCAACTATACCTTGGGCGATCTGGTGGCCCGCTATAAGCGGGCGCGCGGCTTCAACGTGCTGCATCCGATGGGTTGGGACGCCTTTGGCCTGCCGGCGGAAAATGCTGCCATCCAGAACAATGTCCACCCGTCCAAATGGACGCGCGAGAACATCGCCTCGATGCGCGAGCAGCTCAAATCGATGGGCTTGTCCTATGATTGGAAGCGCGAAGTCGCCACCTGTGAGCCGGAATATTACCGGCACGAACAGAAGATGTTCCTCGATTTCCTCGCCAATGATCTGGTTTACCGCAAGGAATCCTGGGTCAACTGGGATCCGGTCGAACACACCGTGCTGGCCAATGAACAGGTGATCGACGGCTGCGGCTGGCGTTCCGGGGCTCCGGTGGAAAAGCGGCTTCTGAACCAGTGGTTCCTCAAGATCACCGATTTCGCCGAAGACCTGCTGAAGGGTCTGGAGCAGTTGGAACGTTGGCCCGACCGCGTCCGCCTGATGCAGGAAAACTGGATCGGCCGGTCCGAAGGTTTGCGTCTGAGCTTCACCTTGGCCGACCGCGCCGACGCGCTGGAGGTCTACACCACCCGCCCCGACACCCTGCATGGCGCGGCTTTCGTCGCCATCGCCGCCAATCATCCGCTGGCCGCCGAACTGGCGCGAAACAATCCGGCGCTGGGCGAGTTCATTGCCGAGTGCAACCGCATCGGCACCAGCGAAGCGGCCATCGAAACCGCCGAGAAGAAGGGCTTCGCCACCGGCCTGACCGCCCTCAACCCGGTGGTCGAGGGGCAGCGCCTGCCGGTCTATGTGGCCAATTTCGTGCTGATGGATTACGGCACCGGCGCCATCTTCGGCTGCCCGGCGCATGACCAGCGCGACCTCGACTTCGCCCGCAAATATGATTTGCCGGTGACCGTGGTGGTTGCGCCCAAGGACGTCGATCCAGCCTCGATCGTCATCGGAACCGAGGCTTACGCCGAAGACGGCGTGCTGGTCAATTCCGGCGATTTGAACGGATTGACGGTGGCCGAGGCCAAGGCCCGCGTCATCGATGCCATGGAAGCGCGCGGCATCGGTCAGCGCGCCGTCAACTACCGCCTGCGCGACTGGGGCGTGTCGCGCCAGCGCTATTGGGGCTGCCCGATCCCGATCATCCACTGCGACGCCTGCGGCGTGGTGCCGGTGCCGGAAGCCGATCTGCCGGTGCGCCTGCCCGAGGATGTCAGCTTCGACAAACCCGGCAATCCCCTCGCCCATCACCCGACCTGGAAGAACGTCGCCTGCCCGTGTTGCGGCAAGCCGGCGCGGCGCGAGACCGACACCTTCGACACTTTCTTCGAATCGTCGTGGTATTTCGCCCGCTATTGCTCGCCGCAGGAAACCAGCCGCGGCTTCACCGCCGAAGCGGCCAACCATTGGTTGCCGGTCGATCAATATATCGGCGGCATCGAACATGCCGTGCTGCATCTGCTGTATTCGCGCTTCTTCACCCGTGCGCTGAAGCATTGCGGTTATCTGGATGTTGAGGAGCCGTTCGCCGGCCTGCTCACCCAGGGCATGATCTGCCACGAGACCTATAAGGACGTGGACGGCAAGTGGCTGTTCCCCACCGACGTGGAGCGCAACGCCGACGGCGCTTTGGTCGAAATCGCCAACGGCCGCCCGGTCACTTTGGGCCGCTCGGAAAAGATGTCGAAGTCGAAGAAGAACGTCGTCGATCCAGCGGGCATCATCGGGACCTATGGCGCCGACACCGCCCGCCTGTTCATGCTGTCCGACAGCCCGCCCGAACGCGATTTGGACTGGACCGAGTCCGGCATCGACGGCGCCTTCCGCTACGTCAACCGGCTGTGGCGCATGGTAGTGGTGCCACCGGTGGAACTGCCGCCAGTCGGCAGCCCGCGCCCGGCGGCCTTGGCCGATTCCGTCGTCAAGACCCGCCGCCAAATCCATAAGACCATCGCCGTGGTCGGCGAGGATCTGGAGCGTTTCCACTTCAACAAAGCAGTGGCGCGCCTGCGCGAGCTGAGCAACACCCTGGCCGAGATCCCCGCCGCCGCTGAAGGGGCCGGCTGGGTTCTGCGCGAAGGTTTGGAGACGCTGGTCACACTGATCGGGCCGATGCTGCCGCATCTGGGTGAGGAACTGTGGTTCGAACTGGGCCACACCGATCTCTTGGTCGATGCGCCCTGGCCCGACGCCGACCCGGCCTTGCTGGTCGAGGACAGCGTCACCATCGCCGTGCAGGTTAACGGCAAGCTGCGCGCCACCATCGAGCTGCCCAAGGACATCGACGCCGCCACCGCCGAGACTCTGGCCTTGGCCGCGCCGGCGGTCATCACCGCCCTGGACGGCAAGACACCGCGCAAAATCATCGTCGTACCGAACAGGATCGTCAATGTCGTGGTCTAAGCGCCTTGTCCCGCTTTTCCTGCTGCTGAGCCTGACCGCCTGCGGCTTCCGCCCGCTTTACGGCACCAAGTCGGTCGATCCGGGAACGGTGGCCGAGTTGGCCAGCGTCAGCATCCGGCCGCTGGATGACCGCCAGGGCCAGATGATCCACAACGCCTTGCTGACCCGCTTTAATCCGCGGGGCGAGCCGCTGAAGCCGCGCTACGATCTTTGGGTGACGTACACGGTCTCGGAAGGTCAGTCGGCCCTGCGCACCGACGACACGGCGACTCGGAACACGCTATTTTTTGCGGTCACCTATCGCCTGCTCGAAAAGGGCGTCGCTATCGTCATCGGCAATGTCACCAAGCAAGTCTCCTACGACTTTCTGACCCAGCATTACGCCGACGTGTCGGCCGACGAGGATATGCGACGCCGCGCCTCTGAGATGCTGGCCGAGGAAGTGCGCAACCGCATCGCCGCCTATTTCATCCGCAATGCCGAGATGAAGGCTGAAACTGCCAAGAAGGCCGCTGCTACCAAGACACCCGCCACTGGAGCGACTCAGTAACGCCGTGAAACTGGCCGCCAACCGCATCGAGGGGTTCATCAAGGCACCCGATGCCTCGGCACGGGCAATCCTGGTCTACGGCCCGGATTCCGGGCTGGTGAAGGAGCGTATCGACCGCATGGCGGTGGGTGTGGTCAAGGATCTGTCCGATCCGTTCCGCATCTCGGACATTCCGGCCAGCGCGCTCAAGGACGATCCGGCGCGCCTGGCCGACGAAGCGGCAGCCATTCCGCTGACCGGCGGACGCCGGGTGGTGCGGGTGCGCGACGCCGCCGATGGGGCGACATCGGCCATCTCCGGCTTTCTCGCCCATCCCATGGGCGATTCCCTAGTGCTGATCGAAGCCGGAGAATTGGGGCCGCGCTCGTCGCTGCGCAAGCTGTTCGAAGCCGCCGACAATGCCGTCGCCTTGCCCTGCTATGCCGATGAGGGCGGCGGGTTGGAAGCGGTGATCCACGAAAGCTTGCGCGCCAACGGGTTGACCGCTGAACCCGACGCTGTTGCCTTCCTCGCCGATCATTTGGGCGGAGACCGCAAGCTGACCCGCTCGGAATTGGAGAAGCTGGCGCTCTACATGGGCGGCCCTGGCCGTGTGCACGTCGAAGACGCCATCGCCTGTGTGGGCGACACCGCCGCGCTGTCGATGGATGATTTGGCGCTGGCCACCGCCGATGGCGATCACCTCACCGCGCAACGCGTGCTCGACCGCCTATTCAGCGAAGGCACCTCGCCGATCCCCATCCTGCGCGCCTTGCAGCGCCACTTTCAACGCCTGCATCTGTTGGCCGGACTGATCAACAAAGGCAAGTCAGCCGACCAAGCCTTGGCCAGCCTGCGCCCGCCAGCGCATTTCCGCGTCGCCGCCAGACTGCGCGCGCAGTTGCAAACTTGGCCAGCCGAGCGTTTGGGCAGCGCCCTCGATTTGATCGTCACCGCTGAGATCGATTGCAAAACGACCGGCATGCCGACCAACGAAATTTGCAGCCGCGCCGTCATGCAACTGGCTCGCGCCGCCGCCAGACGGCCTCCGGCACGGCGCTGACAGCGCGTTCGTGGTAATCCGATAGGGCTGCCCGCAACGAACGCCCCCACAGCGCTCGTTTTTAGGCTAAATCATTGATTTGAAGATGATTTTCTTTTGCCAATAAGGCAGCTAAAGCCTGCCACGGGCGTTCATCCCACGACCGGCAAGCCAAACCCGAGGGCGACGGCAGCACAAACAGCCGACTCGCCCCCAATCGCTCGCCCTGCTCCCCGTAAGCAATTTTTCCGGTCGCGCATCGAAAGACTTCCGCCGCCGCCCGCTTGCTGGTGAAGGCGATCACCGCCGGCGCGTGCAACGCCATACGTTGGCGGAAGCCCTCGATGTCCCAACCCTCCGCCGGCAATTCGGAGTCGTTGCCGCAAGCCTGCTTCACCAGATCGGTCAGGCCGATGGCCAAGTCGTCAAGCAGCGGATATTCGTCGGGGCGGAAGCGCCGAGGCGTCAGCCCCACCGCCGCCAGGATCGGCCAAAAGCGGTTGCCGGGACCGGCGTAATAGGCGCCGGCCTTGGCCGAGGCGGTGCCGGCGGCGGTGCCGCAAAACACCAGCCGCAGGCCGGGCCGCAAAAGATCGGGAAGAATGACCGATGCCACGGAAAGGCGGGACTCGCTCACCGAGCCCCGTTCCTAATCCCGGTCGTCGACGAAGCTGTCGATCTCGATGGAGTCCAACAGGCTATTGACCGCCGACAGTTCGGCCGCGCGCCCATGCACGCCATTGCTCAACCGGTGCAAAAGATCGTCGAGCTGCTCCAGTGTCCCATATTCAATCGACAAATCTCCGCCCTTGCCGCCATGGCGGATCGACACCTTGAGCCCCAGCAGATTGCTCAGGTCGCGTTCCAGGGCCAAAAGGTCGGCATCCTTGCCGCCCGGAGCCGCCGCAGTCTCGGCTTTGACCTTGGCTTTACCCGGCCCCTTCTGCACCAGCTTTTCGGTCTGGCGCACGTTCAGACCTTTGGACAACACCTGCTGCGCCAGCGCCACCGGATCGCTGCTGGTCAGCAGCGCGCGGGCATGGCCCGCCGTCAGATCGCCATGGTCGAGCATGTCCTTGACCAGCGGCGGCAGCGCCAACAGCCGCATCATGTTGGCGACATGGCTGCGGCTTTTGCCGACCGTCTTGGCCAGCTCCTCCTGCGTATGCGAGAAGTCTTCCATCAGCCGCTGATAGCCCTCGGCCTCTTCCAGCGGCGACAGATCCTGGCGTTGCAGGTTCTCGATCAGGCCGATTTCCAAGGCTTCGCGGTCGCTCAGCTCGCGGACGATGGCTGGCATGCTGTGCAGCGATGCCGCCTGAGCGGCACGCCAACGGCGTTCACCGGCAATGATCTCGAAGGCGCCCGAGCCATCCGGATGCGGACGCACCAGGATCGGCTGGAGAATGCCCTTCTCGCGCACCGATTCGACCAGATCGTTGATGGCCTCGGCGTCGAACACCCGACGCGGCTGGAACTTGCCGGGACGCAACTGCTCGACCGGAATAGTGCGCAGCCCGCCCTTGCTCTCGGTGGCGGCAGCGGCGGCAACCGGGACATTGGCGTGCGGCCCTTCATAGGGCGGCATCACCCCATCGACGGTCTTGACGATTTGGACAATCGGCTCGCCCAACAGGGCGGACAGACCGCGGCCCAGGCCGCGGCGCCGACTGCTATCTTCGGCTGCGCTCATGCCACCAGCTCCCGATCCCGCTCCCGCTTCAGCACTTCGCTGGCGAGATGGATATAGGCCTCGGATCCGGCACAGCGGACATCATAGAGAAGCACCGGCTTGCCGTGCGACGGCGCCTCGGAGATACGAACGTTACGCGGAATCACCGTTTTATAAACCTTGTCGCCAAAGTAACCACGCACGTCGGCGGCCACCATATCGGACAAGTTATTGCGCTTGTCGAACATGGTCAGCACGATGCCGTGCAATTCCAGGCCGGGATTGAAGGCCTGCTTCACCCGCTCGATGGTCTTGACCAGATGGCTGATTCCTTCCAGGGCGAAGAATTCGCACTGCAAGGGCACCATCACCGCTTGCGCGGCGACCAGGGCGTTCAGCGTCAGCAGGTTCAAGGACGGCGGGCAGTCGATCAGAATGAAGTCGTAATCGGTGGCATCGGCCAGCGCTTCGCGCAGGCGGGCTTCGCGACGGGGCTCGGACACCAGCTCAATCTCGGCACCCGACAGATCGACCGACGAGGGCACCAGCGACAGATTGGGAATCGGCGTGGTAATCACCGCCTCGGCCAACGTCGCCTCGCCCATCAGCATATGATAGGAGCTGACCGTGCGGTCGCGGCGCTCGATCCCCAGGCCGGTGCTGGCATTGCCCTGGGGGTCCAGATCGATGATCAAGACCCGCTTTTGCGTCGCCGCCATCGCCGTTGCCAGGTTGATGGTGGTCGTCGTCTTGCCCACCCCGCCCTTTTGGTTGGCAACGGCAATGATCCGTGGCTGTACCAAAAGAACGCGGCTCGAACTCGTCTCAACCACGATGAACCTCACATAAATGGAGAATTAGGCCGGACGGATCCGAAAGCGAGGGTATCCGTTCGGTTTTCATCATCCAAGTTTTGCCGGCTTGGGTCAATTCATCTTCACTATTTCGGCCCTTCAGGAACAAGCATTCGACAGAATGTTGCAGAAATGGCTCAGCCCAATCGAGAAGTTGGGCCAAAGGCGCCAATGCGCGGGCAGTAACGGCGGCAATCGGGAAGGGTTTCAAAGCCTCGATGCGCAAATTATGCACCACCGCCGGGGCCGCCGTGACCCGCGCCGCCTCACGCAGAAAGGCGCATTTTCGAGCGTCGGACTCGACCAGATGCACCGGCCCCGCCCCCATGATCGCCAACACCAAACCGGGGAAGCCCGCCCCGCTGCCCAGATCAAGGACCGGCCCGGTCGGCAGACGGCCAAACAATTGCGCCGAATCCAGAATATGCCGCCGCCACACATCGGGGAGCGTGGCCGGGCCGACCAAATTGATCTTGGCCTGCCACTTGACCAGCAGATCGGCATAGACCTGCAAGCGCTCCAGTGTTTCACGTGAAACAGGCACCAACTTAGCGAAGCCCGCCATCGTCAAGGGAGGCAGAACCGCCACCGTTGTTTCACGTGAAACGCTCATGCCGCACTCTCCCGATCCAATCGCTTCACCGCTCCCAGCAACGCCGTCAGCGCCGCAGGAGTCACCCCTGGGATCCGCCCCGCCGCCCCCAGGGTCGCCGGGCGCGCCTGAGAGAGCTTTAACCGCACCTCCGCCGACAGGCTGCCGATGGCCGCATAATCCAAATCATCCGGCAGCAGCAGGCCCTCATCGCGGCGGAAAGCGGCGATGTCGCCCGCTTGGCGCTCCAGATAGCCGGCATAGCGGCCCTCGATCTCCAACTGCTCGGCGATATCGCGGCGCAGACCGCCAAGATCCGGCCACACCGCGACCAACGCTGCCCAGGTAATCTCGGGATAGCGCAGCAAATCAAAGGCCGAGCGCCGTACGCCGTCCAGATTCACATTGAGGCCATAAGTCCGCAACTCATTCGGCGACCCCGCCGAGGCCGCCATCAGCGCCCTGCCCTGGTCCAGCCCCGCCGACTTGGCGGCAAAGGACGCCGCCCGCACCGAACCGACACAGCCCACCGCCTGCCCTTTAGCCGTCAGCCGCAGATCGGCATTGTCGGCGCGCAGAACCAGCCGGTATTCCGCCCGTGACGTAAACATGCGGTAGGGCTCGGAGGTGCCGCGCGTCACAAGATCGTCGATCATCACCCCAATATAGGCGTCGGCGCGGTCGAGGATGAACGGCCGCTCGGATCCCCCGGCCCGCAAGGCGGCGTTGATCCCCGCCATCAAGCCTTGCGCACCCGCCTCTTCATAACCGGTCGTGCCGTTGATTTGGCCGGCGAAGAACAGCCCGCGCACCCGGCGGGTCTCCAGATGCGGCCCCAGCTCGCGCGGGTCGATGAAATCGTATTCGATGGCATAGCCAGGGCGCAGCATTACCGCCTGTTCCAGGCCTGGAATGGTCTTCAGCAGATCGCGCTGCACGTCTTCGGGCAAGGACGTGGAGATGCCGTTCGGGTAGACGGTGGGATCATCCAACCCCTCCGGCTCCAGGAAAATCTGGTGGCGGTCGCGGTCGGCGAAACGCACCACCTTGTCTTCGATACTGGGGCAATAGCGCGGCCCGACGCTGCCAATCTGCCCGGAATACATCGGCGCCCGGTGCAGATTGGCACGGATTAGCGCATGGCTGGCCTCGGTGGTGCCGGTGATGCCGCAATCGACCTGCGGCGTGGTGATTGCGGTCGTCAGCGTCGAGAATGGCACCGGCGGGTCATCGCCCTTCTGCACATCCAGCGCCGCCCAATCGATGGTGCGGCCATCCAGCCGGCAGGGTGTCCCGGTCTTTAGCCGTCCCAGGGGGAAGCCCAGGCGTTCGAGCGCCACCGATAGCCCCAGACACGGCGCGTCGCCCATCCGCCCGGCGGCAAAGCGGGTCTCGCCGATATGCACCAGCCCGCGCAGGAAGGTGCCGGTGGTCAGCACCACCGCTCCCGCCATGATCTCCTCTCCGGTCGCAGTGATGACCCCCGTCACCTGACGGCCATCGTCACTGGTCAGCAGGTCTTCGACGGCGGCGGCGCGCACCTCCAGATTGGCGGTTTCGGCCAGCAGTTCAGCCATGGCCTGACGATAGAGCTTGCGGTCGGCCTGGGCGCGCGGCCCCTGCACCGCCGGTCCCTTACTGCGGTTGAGGATGCGGAATTGAATGCCGGCGCGGTCGATGACCCGCCCCATCAACCCATCCAGGGCGTCGATTTCGCGCACCAACTGGCCCTTGGCCAGACCGCCGATGGCGGGGTTGCAACTCATCTCGCCGACGGTATCCAGGCGGTGAGTCAGCAACAGGGTGCGGGCACCACAGCGCGCAGCAGCGGCGGCAGCCTCGCAGCCGGCATGCCCGGCTCCGATGACGATGACGTCGACCTTATTCATCATTGTTTCCCGTGAAACATTGCGGGACTCACTTCCCGATGCAGAACTCGCGGAAGATGACGTCCAGCATCTCTTCCACATCGACCCGGCCGGTTATCCGACCCAGGGCGCGTGCCGCCACTCTTACATCTTCGGCGGCCAGTTCGGGAAGCCCCGCCGTGAGGCAACGGCGCAGAGCCGTCACCGAATCCTCAATCGCCGACCGATGCCGCGCCCGCGTCAACGCCGGCGCGCCACTGCCCTCCAGCACTTCGGCGGCGCGGTCGGTCAGCAGGGCCAACAGCGCGTCGAGTCCCTCGCCATTGCGGGCCGAGACCCCCACCGCGATTTGCCCGCCGATGGCATCGGGAACCGCCACCGCCGTCTGATCGATCTTGTTGACCAGCGGAATCGCACGGCCATCGACCAAGGACAGGCTTTCGCTGTCCAGTTCCGGCAAGGCGGCGGCGTCGAACACCACCAGGCACAGATCGGCGGCTTCGGCGCGGGCGCGGGCGCGGCGGATTCCCTCCTCCTCCACGGCCTCAGCCGCATTGCGCAGACCGGCGGTATCGGCCAGCACCACCGGATAGCCGCCCAGATCGAGATGCACCTCGATGACGTCGCGGGTGGTGCCGGCGGTCGCCGAGACGATCGCCGCCTCGCGCCCGGCCAGACGATTGAGCAGGCTGGATTTACCGACATTGGGCGCGCCGAGAATAGCGATATGCAGCCCATCGCGCAGCCGTTCACCGCGCCGTCCATCGGCCAGATGCGCCGCCATCTGCGCGGCGATGGCGTCGATCTCGCGCCGCGCAGCTTCGCTCAGCCCGCCCGGCAAGTCCTCATCGGCGAAGTCGATTTCGGCCTCAAGATGCGCCTGCGCCCGCAACAGCCGTTCACGCCAGCCTTCGTAAAGCCGCAGTAGCGCTCCGTCCATCTGCCGCAGGGCTTGCCGCCGCTGCGCCGCCGTCTCGGCATCGACCAGATCGGCGATGGCCTCCGCCTGGGTCAGGTCGAGCTTACCGGCCTCGAAGGCGCGGCGGCTGAATTCACCCGGCTCGGCGGGGCGCAGACCAAGGCCCAGCAACGCTTCGGCCAAGGCGGAGGCCACCGCCCGCCCGCCATGCAATTGCAGTTCGACAACATCTTCACCGGTAAAACTGTACGGGGCCGGGAACCACAGGGCCAGACCGTCATCGATGATCTCGCCATCGGCCCCCCTCACCCGCCGGCGCACGGCGCGGCGCGGTTCCGGCAAGGGTTGACCGCCAAGGGCCACCAAAGCGGCCCCGGCTTGTGCTCCCGACAGACGAAACACGGCAACCCCCGCGCGGCCGGATCCGCTGGCCAGGGCAAAGATGGTGGCGGAGGATGACACCCGGTTCAGTCCTGCGCCGGACCGTCTTCAGGGCGCAGCAGCAGACGCTCGACGCGCCCGCCTTCGACCAGATGGGTGGCGAGGATTTCGTCGATATCGGCGCGGCTGCGATAGCCGTACCACACCGCTTCGGGATAAATGACCATCACCGGCCCCAGTTCGCAGCGGTTAAGGCAGCCGGAGTTATTGACCCGCACGCCCGGCAGACCCAGCTTGCGAACCTGATCCTTCATATAGGCGCGCAGTTCCTCGGAGCCGCGCTCGGCGCAGCTGCCGCGTGGATGACCGGCGGGGCGTTCATTGGTGCAGGCGAAGACATGGATGCGAAAATAAGACGGCGGATCTGATAGCACGGACACGGGTTATTTTTCCTGCTTTTGGCGCGGTTGCGCGGCTTGGAAGGCCGACCAGAACAGTTTTTGAAATTGTTCCATCCCCTGCACGCTAGCTGGCATCCAGGTCTTCAGCAAGGCTTCCGGGGCCATGGCGTCAAGGTTCTGGCCCATACGATCCTCGACCTTTTTCATCAGGGCGTCCTGCATCGGCTTGACATCGGGCAGACCAAAGAAGGTTCGCGCCTCCTCGGGGGTACATTCCACGTCGAAGGTAATTTTCATGGCCGACCTCCAATGAAAGCATCAAGGTTGTAACACCCCGTTCGAGTCCCAAATTAAGCTTCCATTCATCCTTCCGCAACGCCCGTCATGGGAACTATCCATGAGCTTTAATCACCTCGGCCAGGAAACCAGTCCTTATCTCCTGCAACACCGCAATAATCCTGTGCATTGGCGTGCCTGGGGGCCGGAGGCTCTTGCCGAAGCCAAGACCAGCGGCCGTCCGATTCTGTTATCGGTCGGCTATGCCGCCTGCCATTGGTGCCATGTGATGGCGCATGAATCCTTCGAGAACGCCGACACCGCCGCCTTGATGAACAGCCTGTTCATCCCGATCAAGGTGGACCGCGAGGAACGCCCCGATATCGACACCATCTATCAAAGCGCCCTGTCGATGCTGGGACAGCAAGGCGGCTGGCCGCTGACGATGTTTCTCACCCCCACTGCCGAACCGTTCTGGGGCGGCACCTATTTTCCGCCGCAGCCACGCTATGGGCGGCCTGGCTTCCGCGAGGTATTGAGCGGCGTCGCCGACGCCTGCCGCACCGCCCCCGATAAGATCGCCGGCAATGTCTCCGTCTTGCGTGACGCCTTGGCCAAGTCGTCGCGCCCGCTGGCCGGTGGTGGCATCGACATGGACCTGTTGGACCGTGCCGCGCGAAGGTTGATCCGCGCGGTCGACCCGGTCAATGGTGGTTTGAACGGCGCCCCCAAATTCCCCCAGATGTCGCTGTTCGGCCTAATGTGGCGCGGGGCTATGCGCAACGACGACGCGGAATTGCGCAACGCCGTCACCCTGACGCTCGACCGCATGAGCCAGGGCGGCATCTATGACCATCTGGGCGGAGGTTTCTCGCGCTACTCGACCGATGCCGAATGGTTGGTGCCGCATTTCGAGAAGATGCTCTACGACAACGCCCAACTGATCGAAATGCTGACCCTGGTGTGGCAACAGACGCGCAAGCCTCTCTACGCCGCTCGCGTGGCCGAAACCGTGGGATGGCTGCTGCGCGAGATGCTGGCGGAAGGCGATGCCTTCGCCGCCACCCTGGACGCCGACAGCGAGGGCGAGGAAGGCCGCTTCTATGTCTGGCATACCGCCGAGATCGAGGAAGCCCTGCCCGCCCATCTGCGCGAAACCTTCGAGGCCGCCTATGACGTCACCCTCGACGGTAATTGGGAAGGCCGCACGGTGCTCAACCGCAACAACGGCTACGTCGTCGCCGATGCGGAGACCGAAGCCCAATTGGCCGAGGCCCGCGCCATTCTGTTCGAGCTCCGCCGTCATCGGGTGGCCCCCGACCGCGACGACAAGGTTCTGGCCGACTGGAACGGCATGATGATCGCCGCCCTGGCCAATGCCGGCTTCGTCTTCGACCGCCCCGACTGGCTGATCGCGGCGCGACGGGCGTTCGATGCGGTGTGCCGCCTATTGGGAGACGGCGATCGCTTGACCCATAGCTACCGCGCCGGACGCCGCCAGGCCGAAGCCATGCTGGACGATTATGCCCAAATGGCCCGCGCCGCTTTGATGCTGTTCGAACTCAGCGGCGAGGCGACATATCTGACCCAGGCGCAAGGCTGGGTCGCCGTCCTCGATGCGCATTATTGGGATGCCGAGGCCGACGGCTATTTCTTCACCGCCGACGATGCCGAGGGCTTGATCCTGCGCAGCAAACTCAGCCACGACAATGCCACCCCCGCCGGCAACGGCGTGATGATCGAGGTTTTGGCGCGGCTCTATCATTTGACCGGCGACGACGCTTATCGCCAACGCGCCGAGGACAGCGTAACTGCTTTTTCCGGCGACCTCGACAGTTCCTTCCCCAATATGGCCAGCCTGCTGAATGGCTGGAACCTGCTCAGCGCCGCCGTTCAAGTGGTGGTGGTTGGGCATCCCGGCGAAGCCGGGCGCGACGCCATGCTGAGGGCCGTTGCCCAGTCCTGCCTGCCCAACCGCGTGCTGACCGTCCTGACGCCCGGCCAAACGCTTCCTCCCGACCATCCCGCCGCCGGTAAAGTCTCCGACATGGGCCATGCGGTGGCCTATCTGTGCAGCGGCTCCGTCTGCACTCCCCCTTTGTCCGACGCCACGGCGTTGCGCCAAGCCCTTGCCACGCGATAAGGTAACGCCATGTCCTATCTCTCGATCCATAGCCCGATCGGCGACCTGACCCTGTTCGAGGAAGACGGCAAGCTCGTCTCCATCGACTGGGGTTGGGTTGACGGCGGCGCAGAAACCCCGCTGCTGGCGGAAGCCCGCAGCCAGTTGGAACATTATTTCGACGGCCAGCGTCAAGACTTCGACCTGCCGCTAGCCCCCGCCGGCACCGCCTTCCAGCGGCGGGTGTGGGACGCGCTTCAACGCATTCCCTATGGCCAGGCGCTGCGCTATGGCGATCTGGCCGCCGAGTTGGGCAGCGGCCCGCGCGCCATCGGCGGCGCTTGTGGGCGCAATCCCCTGCCGGTGGTGATCCCCTGTCACCGCGTGGTCGCGGCGGATGGTTCGTTAGGCGGCTATTCCGGCGTGGACGGCATCGATACCAAGCGGGCCTTGCTCGATCTTGAAGGTTTCAAGGGCGTCTGATTTTCTCAAGGAGGATGATGTGACCAAAGCCATTCGCATCCATCAATATGGCGGCCCCGAGCAAATGCGCTGGGAGGACGTGGAAACGCCCCGCCCTGGCCCCGGTGAAGCGCTGATCCGTCAAACCGCCATTGGTTTGAACTATATCGACGTCTATCACCGCACCGGACTTTATCCGCTGCCGTCCCTGCCCTCGTCATTGGGCATGGAGGGCGCGGGCGTGGTCCTGGAAGTTGGTCCCGGCGTTACCGAGGTTCAGGTCGGCGAACGCGTTGCCTATGCCATGGGACCGGTTGGATCCTATCGTCAGGAACGGGTGATCCCCGCCGCCCGGTTGGTGCCGTTGCCGCACGACATCTCGGATCAGACCGCAGCCGCCATGATGCTGCAAGGCATGACGGCGCAATACCTGCTGCGCAGCACCTATCGGGTGCAGGCGGGCGACACCATCCTGTTTCATGCCGCCGCCGGCGGAGTCGGGCTGATTGCCTGCCAATGGGCCAAGCATCTGGGCGTGACCGTTATCGGCACCGTCGGCAGCGACGCCAAGGCCGAGTTAGCGCGGGCGCATGGCTGCGCGCATCCCATCATCTATACCCGCGAGGACTTCGTCGCCCGCACCCGCGAACTGACCAACGGCGTCGGCGTTCCGGTGGTGTATGACTCGGTCGGCAAGGACACCTTCCTGCGGTCGTTCGATGTGTTGAAGCCACGCGGGTTATTGGTCGCCTTTGGACAATCTTCGGGTGCAGTTGCGCCCTTCGATGCCGGTCTGCTGGCGGCTAAGGGATCCCTTTATCTGACCCGTCCGACTTTGGCGCATTACACCGCCAGCCGCGCCGATCTGATTGCCAGCGCTGCCGAACTGTTCGAGGTGGTACGTAGCGGCGCTGTCAAGATCGAAGTCAACCAAACCTACCCGCTGGCTGACGCCGCCCGCGCCCATACCGATTTGGAAGCGCGGAAAACGACCGGATCGACGGTATTGATCCCTTAACTGAAAACATCTTTGCGGTAACAAAAAGGGCGGTGTTTCACGTGAAACACCGCCCTTCCCGTTTCAGACTGAAACCAGCCTAGCTGTTCATCGCTTCAAAGAAGTCCGAGTTGGACTTCGAGTGCTTCAGCTTATCGACCAGGAACTCCATCGCATCGACGACGCCCATCGGCATCAGCACGCGGCGCAGCACCCACATTTTCGACAGCACACCCTTATCGACCAGCAGCTCTTCCTTACGCGTGCCCGACTTGGTGATGTCGATGGCCGGGAAGGTGCGCTTGTCGGACAGCTTGCGGTCGAGGATGATTTCCGAGTTGCCGGTACCCTTGAATTCTTCGAAGATCACTTCGTCCATGCGGCTGCCGGTGTCGATCAGCGCGGTGGCGATGATGGTCAGCGAACCACCCTCTTCGATATTGCGGGCGGCGCCGAAGAAGCGCTTCGGACGTTGCAGGGCGTTGGCGTCCACGCCGCCGGTCAGCACCTTGCCCGAGGACGGAACCACGGTGTTGTAGGCGCGGGCCAGACGGGTAATCGAGTCCAGCAGGATGACCACGTCGCGTTTGTGCTCGACCAGACGCTTGGCCTTTTCCAGAACCATCTCAGTCACCTGGACGTGGCGGGAGGCCGGCTCGTCGAAGGTCGAGCTGATAACCTCGCCCTTCACCGACCGCGCCATGTCGGTCACTTCTTCCGGACGCTCGTCGATCAGCAGGACGATCAGATAGATTTCCGGGTGATTGAGCGAAATCGCATGAGCGATATTTTGCAGCATCACCGTCTTGCCGGTGCGCGGCGGCGCCACGATCAATCCGCGCTGCCCCTTACCGAGCGGCGAAATCAAATCGATGACGCGGGTGGTCAGGTCGCGCTTGCTGGTCGGGTCTTCGACTTCCAGATGCAGCCGCTCATCGGGATAGAGCGGGGTCAGGTTGTCGAAGTTGATGCGATGCCGCACATTGTCCGGCGGCTCGAAATTGATGGTGTTGACCTTGAGCAGGGCGAAATAGCGTTCGCCATCCTTGGGCGCGCGAATCTGGCCTTCCACCGTGTCGCCGGTGCGCAGACCAAAGCGGCGCACCTGGCTGGGCGAGACATAGATATCGTCGGGACCGGGAAGATAATTGGCTTCCGGCGAGCGCAGGAAGCCGAACCCGTCTTGCAGGATCTCCAGCACGCCATCGCCGTAGATGGGAAGGTCGTTCTCGGCCAACTGCTTCAAAATCGCGAACATCATATCCTGCTTGCGCAGGGTGGAGGCGTTTTCGATCTGCAGTTCCTCGGCATAGGCGAGTAATTCGGCCGGGGTTTTAGCCTTGAGCTCCTGGAGATTCATGGCGAGTCCAACATGGGATGGGGAGGGGGTACGGAGGGGCCGGTGAAGGCCAGGGGAAGGTCGTCAGGTGGGCAGAGCGCCCAGAGGGATTCGACGCGAGCATCTAAAACAGCGGGTCGAACCCCTAGAGATTGCGCAGCTTTAGCCAAAGCGGGCAAGTAAGTCAAACGGAGATTGGCACTCCGCCCATTTTTGTATCAAAACGGCTTAGTGACCACCAAAATGACAATGCCGATCATCAACAGGGTCGGAACCTCGTTGGCGATGCGGTAATAGCGTGCTGAACGGGTATTGCGATCGTATTTGAAGCCGATCCGGCAACGCTCGAAAAATACCGTGACGGCGGTCATGCCGACCACCAACAGCAGCTTGGCATGCAGCCAGCCATGACCGGTCAGACCGATTTCGGAAATCATCAACAGGCCCATGATCCAGGCCACCGTCGCCGCCGGGATGGTGATGGCGTGCATCAGCCGCCGTTCCATCACCTTGAACAGCTCCGAGGTCTCGGATCCCTTGGCTGCCTGACAGTGATAGACAAACAGGCGAGGCAGGTACAACAGCCCAGCCATCCACGAAATCACCGCGATAACATGGATCGCCTTCAACCACAGATAGCTCATATGGTTCCCACTCCATGGGGGCAGCGTGTGGCGGTTTGCGGGCAGATCCGCCCGCCATGTTCGGAACAGGGATTGCAGCCGCTGAGCAACGAGCGCCGCACCAGCGATGCCAAAGCTTCGATGAAGGCCGGATGGGTGCCCAGCGCCGGCACCCGGATATAAGCCGGAACGCCGGCTTCTTTGGCCAGATGGGCGTATTCGATGTCCAATTCGACCAACGTCTCGGAATGCTCCGACACGAAGGCGATGGGGATCACCACCAGCGGCTTGCCCTCGGATCCGGCCCGCTTGATCTCGTCGGGAGTCGCCGGGCCGATCCATTCCATCGGTCCGACACGGCTTTGGTAACACACCTGCCAGTCGAGATCCGGCCGCGCCAAAGCCTTGACGATGGCCGCCGCTGTCATTTCGACCTGAATTTGATAGGGGTCGCCGCGTTCGATGATTTTCTTCGGCAAGCCATGCGCCGAGAACAACACCCGTGCCCCCTGCCCCGCCTGGGCCAGCGCGTCGGCTAGCAGGGCCGCCTGGGCGGCAATCATGCCGCCTTCGGTGGGGTAGCAGCAGACACTGACCGAAGGCGCGTTCAGCCCTGCCGCAGCCGCTTTCCGCTGCCAAGCCAGCAAGGATGAACCGCTGGTGGTGCTGGAATATTGCGGATAAAGCGGCAGCAAGACGATGCGGTCCGGTCCCCAGGCCTTGACCTCGGCCACCGTCTGCTCGGTCAGCGGATGCCAATAGCGCATGGCGATGAAAACCTTGACGTCGTCACCCAGAGCCGTCTGCAACGACTCCCCCTGCAAACCCGTCAGCTCCAGCAACGGCGAGCGGCCGCCAATATGGGCGTAAATTTCACGTGCGATCGGTGCCCGCCGGGTCGAAATCAACCAGGCCAAGGCTCGCCGCACCAGAGCAGGCGCTTCGATGATGGCAGGATCGTTGAACAGGTTGAACAGAAACGGACGCACCGCCTCCGGCTTGTCCGGCCCACCCAGGTTGAACAGAACGACCGCAAGTTTTGCCATGACGGGGGTTACCTCCAGGCTTTCACCCGTTCGGCCAGCCGGGCCACATTTTCAGGGGGTGTCGACGGCAAGATCCCGTGGCCTAGATTGAAAACAAAGGGTCCGCGCGAGCAAGTCTCAAGGATGCGGTCAATGGCCTGATCCATCGCTTCGCCACCGGCAATCAGCATGATCGGATCAAGGTTGCCCTGGATGGTCACCTTGGATTGCAGGGTCTTGACCGCCCATCCCAAGGGGATCCCGGTGTCCAGGCTGACGGCATCGACGCCGGTTTGATCGATATAAGGCTCGTAAAGCGCGCCGGCCCCTTTGGGGAAGCCGATCACCGGAATTCCCGGACGCTCGGCCTTGATGCGGGCGACCAAGGCGCGGGTGGGGGCGATGACCCATTTGGCGAACTGGTCTTCCGGCAAAGCGCCGGCCCAGCTGTCGAACAGTTGGATGGCTTCGGCGCCATGATCGATTTGAGCAATCAGATAATCGCCCGTCGCTTGGACCAGAAGATCAATCAGCGCCTGGAAAATCTTCGGCTGGCCATAGGCCAGTTTCTTGGTTTCGATGAAGTCCTTGGAACCGGATCCCTCGACCATGTAGGTCGCCACCGTCCACGGCGCTCCGGCGAAGCCGATCAAAGCCGTGGTTTTCGGGATGGCGGTGCTCAAGCGGCGAACGGTCTCGAACACCGGCGCGAGATGCGCCTTCAGACCGTCCAGGGAAAGCGTTGCCAGGGCCTCTGCGGTGCGGATAGGGGTTAGGACTGGCCCTTCGCCTTCGCGGAACGCCACCGACTGTCCCAGGGCATCAGGGACCACCAGAATGTCCGAGAACAGGATCGCTGCATCGAAGCCATAGCGGCGTAGCGGCTGCAAGGTGACTTCGGTGGCTTTTTCCGGAGTGTAGCACAAATCGAGGAAGCCGTTGGCCGAAGCCCGGATCTCTCGGTACTCCGGCAAATAGCGGCCAGCTTGGCGCATCAGCCAGAACGGTGGCGGAGTGACGGTCTCGCCCCGAAGGGCACGCAGGAACGGCTTGTCGAGTGAGGGTCGATCGATCACGAAGGTCCACCTGGGCTCTGAATTGTGCCCTCTTCAATACAGGCCTTGGATGGGTAAGGAAAGGTAGCTGTGATAGTGGATGCCTGTGGATAACGGGGATCCGGGTTCATCCACAGCTTTTCCCACGAGTCCCACACCGATTCAGACTTTGCCCCGCGCTTGTGGATTAAAATCCGGAAAAGATGTGCAAGCCATTGATTATAATAGTTGAAATCGGTGAATTTATTCGGGATGAAAGCGAGGATGATTCGAAAAACGGCGAGTCGCCCCCGACTCTGGGCGAGCATCGGCCGTATTCCCCCACAGAGGCATCGAACTGTCTATTCCTTGGTGGCGAGCGGGGAGCAAAAAAGGCACACTTGGAAAACAGGGGTGGTTATCCCCGTTGATTTCAGTTTTCCACAGGCACGCAGGCATCGTTTGTCGGTCAAGCGCTTCCACCTCCATCTGGTTTCCGACGCCACCGGCGAAACGGTGTCGTCCGTCGCCCGTGCTTGCCTGGTGCAGTTCGAAAACATCGAGGCGATTCCGCATCTGTGGTGGCTCGTCCGCACCCAAGGTCAGGTCGAGCGGGTGATCGCCGGCATCGAGGCCAATCCGGGGATGGTTCTGGCGACGGTGCTCGATAACGGCGTGCGCGGCGTGCTGGAAGAAGCCTGCCGTCATATGCATGTGCCCTATATTCCGGTGCTCGATCCGATTATGGCGGCGCTGTCGGGCTATCTGGATTCGGAATTCGGCGCTCAGCCGGGGCGTCAGCATGTCCTCGATGCCGAGTATTTCCGCCGTATCGACGCCATGCACTTCACCTTGGCGCATGACGATGGTCAGTTACTGCACGACCTCGACGATGCCGACGTCGTGGTGGTCGGCATTTCGCGGACCTCGAAGACACCGACCTGCATGTATCTGGCCAATCGCGGTATCAAAGCCGCCAATATTCCGCTAATTCCAGGGATCGCCCCGCCGCCCGAATTGCTGGCGGCCAAGCGTCCGCTGATTGTTGGTTTGACCAAGGAACCCAAAAGCCTGACCGATATCCGCCGCTCGCGCCTGCAATTCCTCAATCAGGCCGATGAGACCGATTATGCCGACCTCGACAAGGTCAAAGAGGAAGTGGCGATGGCACGCCGGTTGTTCACTCTGCATAACTGGCCGGTCATCGACGTCTCGCGCCGCTCGATCGAGGAAGCCTCCGCCGCCATTCTTCAGCTTTACATGCGCCATACCGGCCGCGACGCCGTGGTGATGCCATGACAGCGGTGATTTTGGCCTCGGGCAGTCAAACGCGCTTCGCTCTGTTGAGCGCCGCCGGCTTGACGGTGATCCCAGTGCCGCCGGGCGTCGACGAGGACGCGGTCAAGCTGTCGCTGAAAGCCGAGGGCGCCGATGCCGGGCGCACGGCGGAAGCCTTGGCCGAGATCAAGGCGCTGCGGGTGTCCAACCGTCATGCCGGGGCGCTGGTCATCGGCGCCGACCAGATGCTGGAATGCCAGGGACAATGGTTCGACAAGCCGCGCGACCGCGTCCAGGCGCGGGCTCAGTTGCTCAGCCTGCGCGGCCAGACCCATCGCTTGATCACGGCGGCGGCGGTGTTGCTCGACGGTCAGCGCATCTGGCACCACATCGAGACGGCAAGCTTGACCATGCGCCCGTTCAGCGAGGCCTTTCTCGACCAGTATCTCGACCGCGCCGGGGATGCCGTGCTGTCCTCGGTCGGGGCGTATCAGCTAGAGGGTCTGGGGGCGCAGTTGTTTTCCCAGGTCAAAGGCGACCATTTCACCATCCTCGGCCTACCGCTGCTGCCTCTTCTCGATTTTCTGCGCGAGCATGGAGTGGTGGATAAATGAGTCTCACCGGCAAAGCCAAATTGGCCGGAGTCATCGGCTGGCCGGTCGGCCATTCGCGGTCGCCCCGGCTGCATGGCTTTTGGCTCGACCAGCTTGGTATCGATGGCGCTTATGTGCCGCTTCCGGTGCATCCTGGCGATTTTGAAACGGTGCTGCGCGCCCTGCCCCGCATGGGTTTTGCCGGAGCCAACGTCACCGTGCCGCATAAGGAAGCGGCGCTGGCCCTGGCCGATCATGTCGAACCGCTGGCCAAGCGCATCGGCGCGGTCAATACCCTGGTGGTGCGCCCCGACGGCAGCATCGAGGGCCGCAACACCGACGCCTTCGGCTTCATCGAGAATCTGCGCCAGGGTCACCCCGGCTTTGCCGCCGCGCGCGGTCCGGCGGTGGTGTTGGGCGCGGGCGGCGCTGCACGAGCCGTGGTGGCGGCCTTGCTGGATGCCGGCTGTCCCGAAATCCGCTTGTTCAACCGCACGGCCGAACGGGCGCGGGAAATGGCGCAGGCGCTGGAGCCCGCGGTGCCGCTGCCGCAACTGATCGTCGCCGGGCCGATTTCACCGCTTTCGGGCTTGTTGGCTTCGGAAAACCCGCGCCGTATCGTCGTCTGCGACTGGGATCGCCGCGCCGAAGCGCTGGACGGTGCCGCTGTCTTGGTCAACACCACGACCTTAGGCATGGCCGGTCAGCCGCCGCTCGACCTCAATTTGGATTTTCTACCGCTCGATGCGGTGGTAAACGATATCGTCTATGCTCCGCTGGAGACGGATCTGCTGGCTCGGGCACGGGCTCGCGGCAACGCCGTCGTCGATGGGCTGGGCATGTTGCTGCATCAAGCGCGGCCGGGCTTCGCCGCCTGGTTCGGGGTGATGCCCGAAGTAACCAACGAATTACGCAGTTTCGTGGGGGGAACATGATCATACTCGGCTTGACCGGTTCGATCGGCATGGGCAAGACCAGTGCCGCCAATCAATTGCGCGGTTTGGGCATTCCGGTGCACGACGCCGATGACTCGGTGCACCGGCTTTTGAAAAAGGGCGGCGCTGCCGTGCCGCTGGTGGAAAAGGCTTTTCCCGGCGTGGTGTTCGGCGGCGTGGTCGAGCGGTCGCGCCTGGGGGCGCGGGTGTTCGGCGATCCTCAGGCGCTGAAGACGTTGGAAAACATCCTGCATCCGCTGGTCCGCGCCGACGAGCGGCGATTCCTGCAACGCGCCAACCGCCAGGGCAAAAAAATCGTCGCCCTGGATATTCCGCTGCTGTTCGAGACCCATGGCGACAAGCGCGTCGATGCGGTGGCGGTGGTGACCTGCCCGGCATTCTTGCAGGAACAGCGGGTGATGGCGCGCCACGGCATGACGCATGGCAAGCTGGAGGTGATCCGCGACCGTCAGATGTCGGACAGCGAAAAGCGCCGCCGCGCCGATTTTGTCATCCCCACCGGTTCGGGGCGTCGACGCACCTTGCGCATGTTGCAGGCTGCCGTTGCCGCGCTGCGTCTGGCGGCGCCGAAGCGGAACCGGTCGAGCATCTGATGCGCGAAATCGTTCTCGATACCGAGACGACGGGACTGGATCCGGCCAGTGGGCACCGGGTGGTCGAGATCGGCTGTGTCGAGCTGATCAACCACCTGCCTACCGATCAGGTGTTCCATAAATACCTCAATCCCGAACGCGACATGCCGCAAGAGGCGTTCAACGTTCACGGATTGTCGGCCGATTTCCTCAGCGGTCAGCCTTTGTTCAAGGACGTGGCGCAGGACTTCCTCGACTTCATCGGCGAGGATATCCTGGTTATCCACAACGCCGATTTCGATATGAAGTTCCTCAATTGGGAACTGAAAAATCTAGGGTTGGCGGAACTGCCGAAAGACCGCGCCGTCGATACGGTACGGATGGCGCGGCGCAAGTTTCCTGGCTCGCCGGCCAATCTCGACGCGCTGTGCCGGCGTTTCCAAATCGACAACTCATCGCGTGAAAAGCACGGCGCGTTGCTGGATGCCGAACTGCTGGCGGAAGTCTATCTGGAACTGATCGGCGGACGCGAGCCCGGCTTGGCGCTGGGGGCGTCGTCGCAATCGGAAAACCGGGCGGATGCGGCGCCGCGCGTGCGTGACGTGCGGCCACCGCGTCCCCATGCGCCGAGCGAGGAAGAACTGGCTGCGCATGCGGCCTTCCTCACCAAGCTCAAACAGCCGATCTGGTCGGCTTAGATACCGAATATCTGTTCCACTACGGCGCACACAACCACTAAACGTCATGGCCGGACTTGTTCCGGCCATCCACGCAGCGCAGCAGGCATTATAGTTAAATCATACCGTGCTGCTTGTCGGCGTGGATACCCGCGACAAGCGCGGGCATGACGATGAAGTGTGTCGTCAGACGCTATCGATCGTCACGACCTTAAGCGTTGCCCTCGGGGGCCAACTCTTCCAGGCGCTGACGGTACAACTGCACGAAATCGATCGGCTGCAACAGCATCGGCGGGAAGCCGCCGTCGCGGGTGACATCGGCGATGATGTTGCGGACGAACGGGAACAGCAGGCGCGGGCATTCGATCAACAGCATCGGCTGCACATGCTCGGCGGGGACGTTCAGAGTGAACACGCCGCCATAGGACAGCTCGACGATGAAGGCGATCTTGCCATTCAGCTCGGCCTTGATGTTCAGCTGCAAGGTCATCTCATAGAGGTTTTCCTGAAGCGGCTGGGCGTTCAGGTTGACCTGCACCGCGATGTCGGGCGAGGCGTTCTGCAACTCGACGAAAATGGTCGGAGCGCCGGGAACCTCGAAGGACATATCCTTGATGTATTGCGCGTTCACCTGAAGCGGCGGAAGCGCCTGCTCTTGCTGTTCGTTATCGCTCATGGTCTGCTCCTGATTGAGGCGTTCAGTGGCTAACATGGAACCTGCCGGCGCACAACCCGGTGTCAACGGCGGCTCGTCCGCCGACGGACGGCCTAGGGTAAGGAGCGCGGCGGTTCATGGGGCTGAGGCGGCGGGGTCTTTCCCTCATCGTGTTCGACCACCACCCATTCCCCTTCGATCACCGACAGCCCGGCGCTGGATGGCGTAATGGTCTCGGCGGATTGCATCATCGGCCGCAGTAAGCGCCGCGCCAGCCACAGGCGCAGCAGCATCCTCACCGGCGGCAGCAGCAGCACCAAGGCCAGGCCATCGCTGATATAGCCGGGCAAAATCAGCAGCACTCCGGCGATGGCCAGACAAGCGCCGTCGAACACTTCGGCCACCGGCATTTCACCGCGATTGAGGCCATCCTGCACCCGCCGCGCGGTGCTCAGGCTCTGATTGCGCAGCAGAGACAGGCCGAAAACGCCCGACAGCACCACGCCGGCCACGGCTCCCAACAGGCCGATCCAATGCGCCACCTGGATGAAGGCGGCGATTTCGGCGACCGGCAGCGCCAACAGGATAATAATGAAAACCCAGGCCATGCTTGCTCTTTGCCGTACAACCGCTTATTTACAAATCGAATTCACACTGGCGCTCGGCCGCCTGCCGTGCGCGAAGGTGTCGCCACCCTTGATGTGGAAACCATGAACGACGGCTCTCAGTTCATCGATATCATCTTTTTCGCCATGGTTGCGGTTTATCTGGGCCTGCGTCTGCGCAGCGCCTTGGGCAAACGCACGGGTAACGAACGTCCGCCCGCCGAGCGCGGCTTCACAGGCGGTCCGCCGCCGGACAATGTCGTGCCGATGAACCAGCCCCGCCCCGCCGCCGCCGCGCCCGTGGCCTCGGCGCCGCCCGCCGGATCCGTCGCCGCCGGTGTGGCCGAGATCGTCCGCGCTGATTCCAGCTTCTCGCCCGAAGCCTTTAAATCCGGCGCTGCTGCCGCTTTCGAAATGATCGTCCGGGCCTTCGCCCAGGGCGACGAGGCGACGTTGCGGCCTCTGCTGGCCGACGAGGTGTTCGAGAACTTCTCGCACGCCATCCGCAGCCGCAAAGAGGCTGGAGAGGTTTGCCAAAGTGAGTTGGTGACGCTGTCGGAAGTCGACCTTGTCGATGCCGGGATGGATGGCCGCATCGCCCGCGTCACCGTGCGCTTCGTCAGTCAGCAGATCATCGTGATCAAGGACGCGGCGGGCACGGTGGTCGAAGGGGATCCCTCCCGCACCACCCAGATCATCGACCTGTGGGGCTTTGCCCGCGACACCCGTTCGCGCAGTCCCAACTGGCTTTTGGTCGCGACGGCCAGCCACGACGAATGACGGCCACGTCGCGTCGCTCTTTGTCGGTGCTGGCCGGCCTGCTGCTGTTGGCCGGCTGCTCCAGCGCGCCGACCTTGAAGCAGGGCGCTCCCAGTGCGCCGCCGCCACCGTCGGTGGGTAGCGGCGAGGATCGCCTGTATACCACGCCGGTCAGCTTCAACGATTTGCCCGGCTGGGGCGACGATGCGCTGGCCCAGGCGATTCCGGCGTTGCGGCGCAGCTGCGAGAAGATTACCCACATGCCGTCCGGTCAGTTGGTCGGCAATGATGGTCAAGGCGGCGTTGCCGGCGACTGGATGGCCCCGTGTGGAGCGTTGCGCTCGGTGGCGGCGGGCGACCATGCGGCGGCGCGCGTCTTTTTTGAAAGCTGGTTCCAGCCCTATCGGGTGAGCGGAGGCGCGCGTCCGGATGGTTTGTTCACCGGCTATTACCAAGCCGAGCTGCACGGCTCGCGCCGTCCCGGTGGCCGCTACCTGACGCCGCTTTACGCGCGTCCCGCCGGTTTGGCCGCCGATCCCAGCCTGAACGGCACACCCTATTTCACCCGCGCCGAGATCGAGGCGGGGGCGCTGCGCGGCAAGGCCAGCGAATTGCTATGGGTCGATGACGCGGTCGATGCGCATATCCTGCATATCCAGGGCTCGGGCCGGGTGACCATGGACGACGGCACGGTGGTCCAGGTCGGCTTCAACGGCAGCAACGGACATAAATTCGTCGGACTCGGCAGCATTCTGGCCCGGCACGGCAAGCTGGCGGCGGGCGAAACCAACATGCCGTCGATCCGCTCATGGCTGAAGACCCATCCCGCCGAGGCTCCCGGCTTGATGTCGGAGAACCCGCGCTATGTGTTCTTCCGCCTGATCGAAGGCGACGGTCCCATCGGCGCGCAAGGCGTGGCGCTGACCGCCGGGCGCAGCATGGCCGTCGATCCCCGCTTCATTCCCTTGGGCGTGCCGCTGTGGTTGGACAGCACCGATCCCGACGGCCTGCCGATGCGGCGCTTGATGGTGGCCCAGGATACTGGTGCTGCGATCAAGGGCGTTATTCGCGGCGACGTCTTCTGGGGTGCCGGCGAGGCCGCTTTCGACAAGGCCGGACGGATGAAAAGCCGGGGCAGTTATTATCTGCTGCTGCCGCGCAGCCGCTCTGGTCCGGTGGCGCTGAACTCCCCTTCGGCGCGGCGCTAACCATGGCCAAGGCCCCAATTCCCCCCGACGACGTGGCCCATCGGGCGCTGTGCAAGGCGCATGCGGATCATCGCGTGATCTTCTTCACCGACCCGCATGTGCTGAACCGCCCCGATTCGCCGGTTTACAGCCCGGTCGATGTATTCGTGCCGACGCTGGTGCTGATGGGCGGCAGCTTGACCTTGCTGTTTGCCTTCGGTCTGGTCGAATGGATGGTGGCGCTGGTGCTGGTGCTGCTCTATCAGGTCTATGGGGCTAAGCGGGTTGTCGAATACCGCATGCATAAGCGCACCGTCGATGCGGTTCTGCGCAATCCCTATAACCTGCAAATCCTGTGGCAGATGGGCGGTATCGCGGTGGCGCTCAAGGATTGGCCCGAGCGCAATGTCATTGCCCCTTTGGGTGATTGGCGGGTGTTCGCCCGCGACTATCTGATTGATCTCAACCCGCCGGATGCGCCCGAGGAATGACCGTTCCCGCCGCCGTCCGGACGCGTGACTATCGCGGACGCTGAAGGATCCCATGGCGAACGAGCGCCGCAGGCGGCAGGTGACCGGCGACGAGGAATTGTTGTGGCGCACTGCCATGCGCGACGCCAAGCCTTTCCGCGCCCAACCGCCTGCCCCCGATCCGCAGAGCGCCGAGGCCACGCCGGAGCCGCCGCCCCCCGTTCCCGTGCCGCGCCCCAACGAACTGCCGCCGCCGCGCTCCAAAGCCTCGCAGTTCCTGGCGCTGGAGCATGGCCGTACGCCGGGGGTGGACAAGCGCACCGCCGAGCGCATGCGGGGCGGCGAGATGGTCATCGACGGTACCATCGATTTGCACGGCCTCTGCCAGGACGCCGCCCATCTGGCGCTGCTGCGCTTCGTCGCCTTCTCCGCCGAGGCCGGGCGGCGCTGCGTATTGGTGATTACCGGCAAAGGCACCCGCGAAGGGTCGATGGGCGTGCTGCGCGCCCAGGTGCCGCGGTGGCTCAACGAACCCAGCCTGCGCCCGCATGTGCTGGCGTTCTCCTACGCTCGGCCCAAACATGGTGCCGAGGGGGCGCTGTATGTGCTGCTGAAGAGGCGCCGGTGACTCCGTTCGGCCAGCGGCTGCGCGAATTGCGGGCCGAGCGCGGCATCAGCCTGAAGCAGATGGCCGAAGACCTGAACCTGTCCTCGGCCTATCTGTCGGCGCTGGAGCATGGTCAGCGCGGCAAACCCAGCCCCGGTCTGGTCATGCAGATTCTCGGCGCGCTCAACGTCATCTGGGACGAGGCCGAGGAGTTGAAGGCGCTGGCCGAGTTGTCGCATCCCAAGGTGACGCTCGACACCTCCGGCCTGTCGCCCACCGCCACCGAACTGGCCAACCGCCTGCACCGCAAAATCCGCACGCTGTCCGAAGACCGCTTGCAGATTTTGCTGACGCTGGTGAAGGGCTAGGCGGGACAGGGATTCCCCTGTTTCCGTCATGCCCGCGCTTGTCGCGGGTATCCACGCGGATACGCCTAAGACATTGTTTGAAATGACTTTATTGCGTTGCTGCGTGGATGGCCGGAACAAGTCCGGCCATGACGATACGGGGGATGATCTCTACAAAATGAACTTCGACAAATCGGCGTTCTTGGCCAGCGAGCCGACCTTGTCCTTGACCAGGGCGGCGTCGATACAGACCGTGGTGCCGGGCTGGTCGGTGGCGGTGAAGCTGATGTCTTCCAGCAGCCGTTCCATCACCGTGTGCAGGCGGCGGGCACCGATGTTTTCGATGCCGCGGTTGATCTCGGCGGCGTAATCGGCGATGGCGCCGATGCCGTCCTCGGTGAAGTCCAAGGTGACGTCCTCGGTCGCCAGCAGGGCTTTGTACTGCTTGATCAGGCTGGCTTCCGGCTCGGTCAGGATACGCACCAGATCGTCGCGGCTCAGCGCCTGCAATTCGACGCGGATCGGCAGACGGCCTTGCAGTTCAGGCAGCAGATCCGAGGGCTTGGCCAGATGAAACGCGCCCGAGGCGATGAACAGAATGTGGTCGGTCTTCACCGCGCCATGCTTGGTGGCGACCGTGGTGCCTTCGATCAGCGGCAGCAAATCGCGCTGCACGCCTTCGCGGCTGACGTCGCCGCCCTTGATTTCGCCGGAACGGGCGCAAATCTTGTCGATCTCGTCGAGGAACACGATGCCGTTGTCCTCGACCGAGCGGATGGCTTCCTTGACCACCTTTTCCTGGTCGAGCAGCTTGTCGCTCTCTTCCGCCACCAGCACGGTGTAGGATTCGGACACGGTCATCTTGCGCGGCTTGGTGCGGCCTCCGAAGGCCTTGCCCAGGATGTCGCCAAGGTTGACCATGCCCATCTGCGCGCCCGGCATGCCGGGAATGTCGAAGGTCGGCATGCCGCCGCCAGCGCCGGTGTCGGCCACCTCGATTTCGATTTCGCGCTCGTTGAGGCTGCCTTCGCGCAGCATCTTGCGGAATTTCTGCCGGGTTTCGGGCGACGACGAATCGCCGACCAGGGCGTCGAGCACGCGGTCCTCGGCGGCCATCTCGGCGCGCGCGGTGACTTGCTTGCGCATCTTCTCGCGCACCATGGTGATGGCGGTTTCGACCAGATCGCGGACAATTTGTTCGACGTCGCGGCCGACATAGCCGACCTCGGTGAACTTGGTCGCCTCGACCTTGAGGAACGGTGCCTGAGCCAAGCGGGCCAGACGGCGGGCGATCTCGGTCTTGCCGACGCCGGTCGGGCCGATCATCAGGATGTTCTTCGGCAGAACCTCCTCGCGCAGCGAATCGCTGAGTTGCTGGCGGCGCCAGCGGTTGCGCAGGGCGATGGCGACGGCGCGCTTGGCGTCGTTCTGGCCGACGATGAAGCGGTCCAGTTCCGAGACGATTTCGCGGGGGGAAAAGGCGGAGATCATAGGCTTTCCACCACGACGTTTTCGTTGGTGTAGACGCAAATCTGCGCGGCGATGCGCATCGACTTACGGGCGATTTCCTCGGCTTCCAGGCCGTCGATGTCGATCAGCGCGCGCGCCGCCGACAACGCGTAATTGCCGCCCGACCCGATGGCCATCAGCCCGTCTTCGGGTTCCAGCACATCTCCGGTGCCGGTCAGCACCAACGAGACGTCCTTGTCGGCAACCAGCATCATCGCTTCCAGCCGGCGCAAGTAGCGGTCGGTGCGCCAGTCCTTGGCCAATTCGACACAGGCGCGGGTCAGCTGCGCCGGATGCTTTTCCAGCTTGGCTTCCAGCCGCTCGAACAGGGTGAAGGCGTCGGCGGTGGCTCCGGCGAAACCGCCGATCACATTGCCGTCGCCCAAGCGCCGCACTTTGCGGGCATTGCCCTTGATGACCGTCTGGCCCAGCGTGACCTGACCGTCGCCGGCGATCACCACTTTTCCGTTCTTGCGCACGGCCAGAATGGTCGTGCCGTGCCACAATTCGTTATCGCTCATGAAACCTCGCGGAGGGTCTGTCGCGTGTGAAGATAAGGCGATCACGCGTCAGCGGTAGGGGGCTGATGATAAACCAGCCGGCTCGGGCTGCCAATCCGGCGTACCGGCACCCCCCAAACAGCCTTAACAACTGGCGCGGCACCTCAGTTCCTGCTAGTACAAACGCCCCAGCAAGAGGGATACCGCCATGCGGACAGCCAGCATCGAACGCAATACCAATGAGACCCGGATTTCTGTCTCGCTGAACCTGGACGGCAGCGGCGTCTATGACGTCGATACCGGCGTGGGGTTCCTCGACCATATGCTGGAACAGTTGAGCCGCCATAGCTTGATCGATCTTTCGGTACGGGCCGAGGGCGATTTGCATATCGACGCCCACCACACCACCGAAGACGTCGGTATCGCCATCGGCGAAGCGGTGGCGCAGGCGCTGGGCGACCGGCGCGGCATCACCCGCTACGGCGCGGCGGTGATTCCGATGGACGAGACGCTGACCCGCGTCGCGCTCGATCTGTCGAACCGTCCCTATCTGATTTGGAAAGTGGTGTTCTCGCGGCCCAAGCTGGGCGAGATGGACACCGAACTGTTCAAGGAATGGTTCCAGGCCTTCGCCCAAGCCGCCGGCGCGACTTTGCATGTGCAGACCGAATACGGCGAGAACAACCACCACATCGTCGAGTCCTGCTACAAGGCGCTGGCCCGCGCCTTGCGTCAGGCCATCGAGATCGATCCGCGCAAGGCCGATGCGGTGCCCTCGACCAAGGGCGTGTTGGGCGGGTCGCTGTAAGATGTCCGTCGTTCTGATCGATTACGGCTCGGGCAACCTGCGCTCCGCCGCCAAGGCCTTTGAACGGGCCGTGGCCGAGGCTGGCTTGTCCGACAGCGTCACCGTCACCGCCGATCCCGAACTGGTGCGCAAGGCCGACCGCATCGTGCTGCCGGGCGTCGGCGCTTTCGCCGATTGCAAGGCCGGTCTCGACGCCCTGCCCGGCATGCGCACGGCGCTCGACGAAGCGGTGTTGACCGCCGGTAAGCCGTTCCTGGGCATCTGCGTCGGCATGCAATTGCTGGCGAGCTGGGGCCGCGAGCATGGCGACCACCAGGGTTTGGGTTGGATCGACGGCGAAGTGGTGCCCTTGGATCCCGCCGATTCGGCGCTGAAAGTGCCGCATATGGGCTGGAACGAACTGGACTTCACACCCGGCAGCCATCCCTTGCTGGACGGTCTGGTGCCGGGGCAGCATGCCTATTTTGTCCACAGCTACCGCTTTGCCGCCGCCGATGCCGCCCATGTGCTGGCCACCGTCGAGTATGGCGGGCCGATCGCCGCCGTGGTCGGGCGCGACAACATCGTCGGCACTCAGTTTCATCCGGAAAAGAGCCAAGCCACCGGGTTGGCCGTTATTACCAATTTCCTGCGGTGGCGGCCATAATCCGGCGCCCACCAAGCTTTGAGGTCGAAAGACAATGATTCTGTACCCCGCCATCGATTTGAAGGACGGCGCCTGCGTGCGTTTGGTGCGCGGCGAGATGGACGCGGCGACGGTGTTCAACACCGATCCCGGCGCCCAGGCCCGCAGCTTCGCCGATGCTGGATGCGAATGGATCCACGTGGTCGACCTCAACGGCGCTTTTGCCGGTAAGCCGGTCAACGGCGATGCGGTGTCGGCCATCGTCGCCGCCGTGGGCGTGCCGGTGCAGTTGGGCGGCGGTATCCGCGACATGGCGACCATTGAATTCTGGCTGGAGCGCGGCGTCGCCCGCGTCATCCTGGGTACCGTGGCTTTGCGCGATCCTGCCCTGGTGCGCGCCGCTTGCGGGCAGTTCCCCGGCAAGGTGGCGGTCGGCATCGATGCGCGCGGCGGTTATGTCGCGGTCGAAGGCTGGGCCGAGACCTCGCAGGTGACGGCGCTGGAACTGGGGTTGAAGTTCGAGGATGCCGGCGTCGCCGCCATCATTTATACCGACATCGACCGCGATGGCGTCATGCAGGGGCCGAATGTCGAGGCCACCGCCGCCCTGGCCGAACGCCTGACCACGCCGGTCATCGCGTCCGGCGGCGTCGCCTCGCTCGACGATCTGCGGGCGTTGAAGGCGCGGGCGTCGTCGGGTATCTCGGGCGTGATTTCGGGCCGCGCGCTGTATGACGGCCGCATCGATCTGGCCGCCGCCCTGGCCGTGTTGAAGGACTAAGAGGCGTCCGCCATGCTGAAGATGCGCATCATTCCCTGCCTCGACGTCAAGGACGGGCGCGTCGTCAAGGGCGTCAATTTCCTTGATTTGATCGATGCCGGCGACCCGGTCGAGCAGGCCCGCCTGTATGACCAGGCCGGGGCCGACGAGTTGACCTTCCTCGACATCACCGCCAGCTCGGACAACCGCGACACCATCTATGATGTGGTCAACCGCACCGCCGAGCAATGCTTCATGCCGTTGACGGTGGGCGGCGGCGTGCGTCAGGTCGAGGACATCCGCAAGCTGCTGCTGGCCGGCGCCGATAAGGTGTCGATCAACACGGCGGCCATCCATCGCCCGGAATTCGTCCGCGAAGCCGCCGAGAAGTTCGGTAGCCAGTGCATCGTCGTCGCCATCGACGCCAAGCAGGTGGCGCCCGGCAAGTTCGAGATCTTCACCCATGGCGGGCGTAACGCCACCGGCATCGACGCCGTCGATTGGGCGCGGCGGATGACCGCTTACGGGGCCGGTGAGATCCTGCTGACCTCGATGGACCGCGACGGCACCCGCCAGGGCTTCAACCTGCCGCTGACTCGCGCCGTTGCCGACGCCGTGCGGGTGCCGGTGATCGCCTCGGGCGGGGTCGGCACTCTGGACCATCTGGTCGAAGGTATTCTGGAAGGCCACGCGACCGCTGTCCTGGCGGCCTCGATCTTCCATTTCGGGCATTATTCCATCGCCGAGGCCAAGGCGCATATGGCGGCGGCGGGCGTGCCCGTGCGGCTGGCCTGACTAGGAGACTTCCCCATGGCCTTTGACGACACCATTCTCGACCGGCTTTACGACACCATCGCCAGCCGCAAGGGCGGCGATCCGGAAAAGTCATATACCGCCAAGCTATTCGCCCGTGGCCGCAACAAGATCGCGCAGAAACTGGGCGAGGAAGCCGTGGAAACGGTGGTTGCAGCGCTGGGCGAGACGCCCGATCATGTGGTCGGCGAAAGCGCCGATTTGCTCTATCACCTGATGGTGCTGTGGGCCGATTGCGGCGTGACACCCGCCCAAGTGTGGGGCGAGTTGGCCGAGCGTCAGGGCATCTCGGGCGTTGACGAGAAAAAATCCCGCAAGAAGTAAGTCCGTCGAAGGAGCGTCAGCCATGGCTTATGACCGCGACAACGTGTTCGCCAAGATTTTGCGGGGGGAAATCCCCTGCAACAAGGTCTATGAGGACGAGTTCGTTCTGGCCTTCCACGACATCAATCCGCAAGCGCCGATTCATGTGCTGGTGATCCCCAAGACCGATTATGTATCGATCCTCGACTTCACCGCGCAGGCTCCCGCCGAGGAAATCGCCGGCGTCATGCGCGCCGTCGGCACCGTGGCCCGCCAGCTTGGCTTGGAGGATCCCGGCTTCCGCATGCTGGCCAATATCGGCGGCGACGGCGGTCAGGAAGTGCCGCATCTGCACTTCCATCTGTTCGGTGGACGGCCATTGGGGCGGATGATCGCCAGGGCATAGGGTATGTCATCGGTTGGTGAACTGCGGTGAAGTCCTCCTCTCCCGAAATCGGGAGAGGAGGATTTAGGTGGTGAGGGAGCTTCCGCAGGACGCTTTGATATCGACAATTTGCGCGCTTTGCGCGTCCCTCACCCCAGCCATCTCCCGATTTCGGGAGAGGGAGTGCGCCATGCAATCCCTTAAACGAACTCGGTTGGGGCGGCAGGCTTCATTGACGCCCCTTCCTAATCCCGCTACCAACCGCTTCCGACTGAACGGTCTGGTCGAAGCGGGTGCGAATGATACTCGCCAAACGGCATAGATCACGGCAAAGTAGACAGTGGATCGGGAACCGGTGCCACTGTTTATGCCGTTGCGTTCGCCTACTGTACCTTTTGACCCCTCTCCGGCCGCGTCTTGCGTGGGCCGGCGCAGCCTTTGGCTGCTGACTCTGGCGGTCGCCATTCTGTCGAGTCTGGCGACGTTGGCGGCATGGCGCGAGGCGTCGGCGATTTCCGCCGAGAAAGCCCGTACTGTTTTCGACCTGCGCACCACCGCCATCGCCCGTGGTCTGGGCGGGCGGATCGACGAATATGCGCAAGTGTTACGCGGTGCCCGTGGCTTGGTCACGGCATCGCCCCGTGTCGGCGGGCGCGATTGGCATAATTACGTCCGCGAACTGCATATCAACGCCGCCTCGCTGGGCTTCGAAAGCGTCGGCTTGATCCGCGCCGTGCGGCCCGACGAGGTCGCCGCTTTTACTGCCGAATGCCGTAGCGATCCGGCCAGCCCCGATTTCACCGCGCGCATCGAGCCGGGGGCCGATCTCTATGCGCTGCTGACCCTGGTGGAGCCGGACAACGCCCGCGCAATCACCACTCTGGGAGTCGATCTGATGGCTGATCCCAGCCGGCGGGCGGCGCTGGAACGGGCGCGCGACACCGACTTGCCGACTGTCAGCGGGCGGGTCGGACTGCTCAGCGAGCCGACGCCCGGCCGCGTCAATGTCGTGCTGTATCTGCCGATCTATCGCCCCGGCCTGCCGGTGGACAGTGCCGAGGAGCGCCGCCAAGCCATTTGGGGCTGGATTGGCAGCGCCTTGAGCGTCGAGCGCATGGTGGCGGGTGTGCTGACCGAGATGGAGCACGCCTCGACCACCGACCTTTTGCACGGCATCGCCTTCAACATCCGCGACGTCACCGACCCGCAGGCGCCGCAGATCCTGTTTTCCGCCCATGTCTCGCCCGGCGGCTTGGCCGGACAGTATTTCACCCGCCAGGTGCCGGTCGAAATGGCCGGGCGGGAGTGGAGCGTCGATTTCGTCTCGCTGCCGACCTTGCTGGGCTCCGACGACGACCCGCGCCCGACCCAGGCGGCTTTGATCGGCGGGTTGATCGCCGTGCTGCTGACGGGGCTGACCTTCACCCTGGGCACCTTGTGGCTGAGCCGCTCGGGGCTGCATCGGATCAACGTCGCCCTTCGCCAGCGTGAAGAGGAATTGCATCGTCTGGCGGTCAGCGATCCGCTTACCGGCCTGTCCAATCGCCGCCAGTTCCATGAAGTCGGCGCCGCCGAATGGAGCCGGGCGCGCCGTCATGGCCGTCCATTGGCGCTGCTGATGATGGACGTCAACCACTTCAAGGGGATCAACGACACCTATGGTCACGCCGTCGGTGACGAGACGCTGAAGCTGCTGGTGGTCACCGCCAAGATCGCCTTGCGCGATTGCGATCTGTTTGCCCGCGTCGGTGGCGAGGAATTCGCCGTGATCCTGCCGGAAACCGATGCCGCCGCCGCCTTGGCGGTGTCGGAACGCCTGCGGCTGGCGGTGGCGCAAATGGTGGTGCAAAGCGGGCGTGGGGCGTTTTCGATCACCGTCAGTATCGGCTTGGCCATCCAGGGCAGCGGCGACAGTTGTCTGGCCGCCTTGATCAAACGCGCCGATGAATCGCTGTACGAAGCCAAACATGCCGGTCGCAACCGCGTGGTTTTGTCCGAAGCGGCGACATTTCAGCCTTTGGTGGTGGTGTAGGGCGCAAGCGTCACTTCTGTACCTGTCCGCAGGTCGGCACACAGCGGATGGTCATGCCCGAACAGAAATTGTAATTGCGCCCGCGTGCCCGGTCGGCGATGCGCAATTGCTCGGTCAGCTGCTGGGTGGCTAGATTGCGGGCGGCCATGCAGGCGAAGCTGCTATCGGGAAAATTGGCCTCCGGCGCATCGATGGTGACCGTGCGCCCCTCCATCTGCGGGCAGCCGCCGGCATAGTTGCGTCCGCTGACGGCGGAACAGCTGGCGCGCTGGAACGGCAGGCCAGCTGCGGCGGCGGTAGAGGCGGCCGCCGCCAGCAGCAGGGCGGACAGGACAACACGGCGAGCAAATCGATGCATGCGGCGACACTCCTTGAGGATGCTCACCATACGCAGTGGCGGGCGGCGGCGGCAAGGCCGTCTCAGCGGCCAACCATGCGGGCGGCCACCCGCACGCAGTCCTCGAAGGCGGTCAAATCGGTGAACTCCATGCCGGGGGCGGCGGCGTGCAGGAACAACTCGCCCTCCTCCAACGCGCCATGCAGCATCAAATTGTCGACCATGTCGAACTCTTCGATGGCGAGGCCTTGGGAATCGGCCAGCATGCCATCGGCGCGGCGATGCACCCGCCCGCTGAAATGTGCCTCCACTCGGCGGGCGAAGCTTTGCGCGCTGTTGGAATAGGCCAGCACCGGGCGTCCCAACGCCGCCATGGCGCCCATCTCGAACGCGGTGCCGACATCGGCGCTGGGGCCGCGAAACGGGGTGATGTTGGCGATCATCACATCGCACGAGCGGATCAACGCCAGATTGGCCCGATAGATCGCCCGCCCCTGGTCGCGCGGCGACAGCCCGGCGAGATCGAGCTGGTTGTCGAGCGGATAGACTCCCGTCAGGCCGTGATCGGCGCACAGCGCGCGCTTGGCCTCGCCAATCGCCAGCGGGTGTTCCAGAAAGACTTCGGGACCGGCCAGATAGATGCGCATGGCGGTTCAGCCCGGAGCCAAAGCGTTGCGCCCGGCGACGAGGCGGCGATAGCTCAGTGCCTCGGCGATATGCAGGCGGCGCACCTCCTCGGCTCCGGCCATGTCGGCCAAGGTGCGGGCGACACGCAACACCCGGTGATAGCCGCGCGCTGACAACCGCATGCGCTCGGCGGCCTCGGTCAGCAGGCTGCGGCCCGCAGCGTCGGGGGCGGCGATCAGTTCCAGCAATTCACCATCGGCTTCGGCGTTGCACAGGATCGGGCGGCCCGGAGCCAGCCGCTCGAAGCGGGCACTTTGCACGGCGCGGGCTTGGGCGACGCGGGCGGCGACCTGCGCCGAGCCCTCGGCGGCGGGCGGCAGCGACAGATCCGACGGGTTCACGGCGGCGACCTCGACATGCAAATCGATGCGGTCGAACAGCGGGCCGGAAATGCGCGACTGGTAATCAACGCCGCATTTGGGGGCGCGGTTGCAGGCCAGCGCCGCATCGCCCAGATAGCCGCATTTGCACGGATTCATCGCGGCCACCAACTGCACGCGGGCCGGATAGGTCACATGCGCATTGGCGCGCGCCACCGTTGCCCGCGCGGTTTCCAGCGGCTGGCGCAACGCCTCCAGCGCGCCACGTTGGAATTCCGGCAATTCGTCAAGGAACAGCACGCCGTTATGGGCCAGGGAGATCTCGCCGGGCCGCGCCCGCATGCCGCCGCCGACCAGCGCCGGCACCGAGGCGGAGAAATGCGGATCGCGGAACGGCCGCTGGCGCAGCAGCCGGCCCTGATCCAGCGTTCCGGCGACGCTGTGCACCATGCTGACCTCCAGCGCTTCGGCGGGAGACAATGGCGGCAGCAGTCCGGGCAGACGCGCCGCCAGCATCGACTTGCCGGAACCGGGAGGACCGATCATCAACAGATTATGACCGCCCGCCGCCGCCACTTCCAGGGCGCGCTTGGCGGTTTCCTGGCCCTTGATGTCGCGCAGATCGAGCAGCGAGGGGGCCATCTCGGCCATTTCCGGGGTCGGTGGGCTGAGTACCTGGGTGCCCTTGAAATGGTTGATCAGCGCCAACAGGCTGGTCGGAGCCAGAACCTCGATCCCCGCCCAAGCCGCTTCTCCGCCTTGACGCGCCGGGCAAATCAGCCCGCGCCCCATGGCCGAAGCGCCCATCCCCGCCGCCAACACGCCCGCTACCGGAGCCAGCGTGCCGTCGAGTCCTAATTCGCCCAAGGCGGTGTATTCTGCCATCTGGTCCGCCGGCAGAATGCCCATGGCGACCAGCAGCGCCATGGCAATGGGCAGATCGAAATGGCTGCCCTCTTTCAGCACGTCGGCGGGGGCCAGATTGATGGTGATGCGCTTGGGTGGCAGCGCCAGCCCCAAGGCATTCAACGCCGCCCGCACCCGCTCGCGGCTTTCCCCCACCGCCTTGTCGGGCAAGCCGACGATGGTCACCGCCGGCAAGCCATTGGCCAGCGAGCACTGCACATCGATGGGCAGAACGTCGATGCCCTGAAAGGCGACGGTGTTGATGTGGGCGGTCATACAGATGGTCTCTAACTTTGCGGCCGGGCCGGCAGCGGTTGTGCCGGTTTTCACCATACGCGTCAATGTCTCGCGCCGCGAGATATCCCCCACCCGTCTGAAGTGTTTTACCGGCTCGTCCTCTCCCAGCCCGCGCTTTGCGGTCGTCAGCCGTTGGGGGTAATGCTAGAGTATGCGCTCCTATGACCTCTCCGGCCGAAAGGTGAGATTGGTGTTTCCGCGCTCCCTGCGAGGCTCGGCGCGCATCGTGGCGCTTTATGGCGCGGCGGGTGTCGCTTATTTCCCCATCGCCCATGCCGCGCTGCGGTTCCTGGGCGGGGATGCCCCTGGCTTGACTTATCTCGACACGCTGACCGATGTCGGCTTTGTTGGAGTGACGGCGCTGCTGCTGCGCGGGATGATCGACAAGCAGCGGCTTCAGATGCGCCGCGTCAACGAGCGCCTGGAAGCCAGCCTGGCCGCCAGCACCGACGATTTGCGCCGCGAAGTCGCCGAACGCGCCCGCGCCGAGGCGGCATTGCGCGACAGCGAACAGCGCTTCCACGACATTACCGAGGTCGCCTCGGATTGGGTGTGGGAGATGGGACCGGATCTGCGCTTCACCTATGCCTCGACCCGCTTTACCGATGTCACCGGCATTCCTGCCGCCGAATTGACCGGACGCCCTGCCGCCGAATTGTTCGACAGCGCGCTGAGCGCCCAAGGGGCACTGCACGGGAATTGGTTGATGGCTCAGCGGCCCTTCCGCGAGGTCACGGTAATCTTACGGACGCGCGGTGGCGGCAGCCGTCAACTGACGCTGTCGGGACGCCCGGTGTTCGACAGCGCCGGGGCGTTCTGCGGCTATCGCGGCACCGGCAGCGACGTCACCGAACAGCGCAGCATGGAGATTTCGGCCCAACGGCTGCGCCACAGCCAGGAGCTGATTCTCAATTCGCTAGGCGAAGGGGTGTTCGGGCTGGACCGTGACGGCCGCGTCACTTTCGCCAATCCTGCCGCGCAGGACATGCTGGGGTGGGCCGCCGTCGAATTGATCGGCCGCATCGGGCAAGAAATTCTGCAACCCAATCCTTCGGTCGGGTTAGGGCCGTCGGCGCTGGGTGAACGCAGCCGCCGCCGCGTCGCCGCCCGCTTCCGCCGCAAGGACGGCAGCAGCCTGCCGGTCGATTACGTGTGGACGGCGGTCGTGGAGAATGGTCAGACCAGCGGTGCCGTGGTGGCCTTCCGCGATGTCACCGAGCAGCAGCGCGCCGAAGCCGAACTGATTGCCGCCAAGGAACGCGCCGAGGCCGCGACCCGCACCAAGTCGGAATTCCTCGCCCATATGAGCCACGAGTTGCGCACGCCGCTCAACAGCATCATGGGCTTCGCCGACGTGATGCTGGGCGAGTATTTCGGCCCGGTCGGCAATGAGCGCTACCGCGATTACGTCGCCGACATCCGCCGTTCGGGCGAACATCTGCTGGGCTTGATCAGCGACGTGGTCGATTTGGCGCGTATCGAGGCCGGCAAGCTGGTGCTCGACGAAAAGCCCACCGACATGGCGGCGCTGGTCGAGGAGGCCATGACCATGATCCGTCCGCTGGCCAGCCAAAGCGGGTGCAGCCTGTTGAACAACGTGCCGGGCAATCTGCCCAAGGTGATGGTTGATCCGCGCCGCATCAAGCAGTTGCTGCTCAACCTGCTGACCAATGCGGTGACCTTTACCCCCAAGGATGGCCGCGTCGCCGTGCTGGCCGAGGTCGAGGCCGACGGCGCGCTTATCCTGCGGGTGTCGGATACCGGCCTGGGCATCCCTGCCGAGGAACTGCCCAAGGTGACGCAGGTGTTCATCCAGGGCAACAACGCCGTGGCGCGCGAAAAAGGCGGCGCCGGGCTGGGTCTGCCGCTGGCCAAGCAGCTCATCGAACTGCATGGCGGGCGCATGCAGATCGATAGCGAGCCGAGCAAGGGAACGACGGTGACCTTGCGCCTACCGCCCGGCCGCCTCATCAGCGGTGGCCCGTTGGCCGACCAGCCCGCCGCGGTCGAGTACGTCGGCGACTGATTCCAGCACCTGTTCCGGCGGGATCGCCTGCATGCACACCGGATCGACACAGGCGGTCTTGCGGTGATTGGCCGCCGAGACGCAAGGGCTGCACGCCAGTCCGGCGGTGATCGCCTGGGAATTGCCCAGCGAGCCATAGAGCGCCGGAGTCTCCGGCCCGAACAGCACGATGGTCGGCATGTCGGTGACCGAGGAGAAATGCCCCGGCCCGGAATCGTTGGTCACCATCAGCGAGGCGATGGTGTACAGCGCCGGCAATTCGGTCAGCCGCTGCTTGCCGGCGAAATTGACCATGCGCGGATCGCTGACGCGGCCCCGCAGCTTCTCGGCTTCGGCCTCTTCGGCGGGGGCGCCGGTGATCAAAATCACCACGTCGCTCCAGCGGTCGAGTATCTTTTGCGCCAGGGCGGCGAAATGGTTGGGCGGCCAGCGCCGCTGCGGCAGCAGTTCCGAGGCGTTGGGATTGAACAACACCACCCGATGGCGGGCCGGATCATAACCAGGGAAGGCGGCGGCGATGCGCCCGCGCATGTCGGCGACGGCATCAGGCGCGACGGTCACCTTGGGGACGACGGTTTCGCAATCCTCGATCAGCGTCTTGGAATAGGGAACCTCGGGCAGCGGGCTGGCCAGGGCGTTGATCAGCGCGACGAAGTTCTTGGCGATGTGGATATGCGGGTTATAGGCGACCCGGTGGGTCAGCAGCTCGCCGCGATACAGCCCTTCGTTATGAAAACGATAGAAGCCGACGCGCCGTGCCGCGCCCGACAACCCGCACAGCAGGGCGGTGAAGCGCGAGAACAGCTCCAGATCGACGACGGTGTCGATCTTGTTGCGCCGGGTCCAGCGCAGGAATTCCAAGGTGTCCTCGACCAGCGTCGACAGCGAATCCTCGCGGATGGTGAAGATGTTGGCGTCGGGCACGGTGCCGAGGAAGCCCAGGCTGGCGGCGTTCTTCTTGAAGATGACGAAGAACAGCTCGGCGTCGAAGGTCCGCTGCGCCTTGCGCATGGCCGGATCGGCCAGGATGGTGCTGCCCATTTCGGACAGTTCGACGAACAGGATGCGGCGCGGCGGCGTCTTGGGCTCGGCGCGGCAGACCAGACGGCGCAGTTGGGTCAGGGCGAAGCACAGCGGCACGCCGGCCCAGCGGTCGATCGCCCGCATGGTATCCACTTTCATGACCGGCCGGTATCCTTCCGCAATGATGAGATAATGCACCCGAAGATCACGTCGTGATCCTGTATGGTTTCCAGCCGAGAGCTATAACATGGAAGCCGGTATCCAGCCATGGAAAGCAAATCGTTGTCGTTCGCCTCTCTGTTCGAGTGCCGCTGGCTGAATGATCGACGGCTGCGCGACTACGCGATCATGCTGCTCTTGGCCTATGCGGCGGTCATCGCCTGGGGGCTGAGCACCGCCGACGGTATCGTCGATTCCATGGGGCGGCCATTGGGGACCGATTTCATCCAGTTCTATGCCGCCTCCAAGCTGGCGCTCGACGGCCAGCCGGCGGCGGCGTGGGACAACGCGGCTCTATACGCGGCAACCTTGCGCATCGCTGGGCGGGCCGAGCTTCCGGTGTTCAATTGGCAATATCCGCCGCCGATGCTGCTGTTCGTCGCCCCACTCGCCTGGATGCCCTATCTGCTGGCGCTGTTGATTTGGGTGGCCGGCGGGTTTGCCGCCTATCTGGCGGTGATGTGGCGGATCCTGCCCGACCGGCGGACGCTGTCTCTGGCGGCGGCCTTCCCTGCGGCCTTCATCGAGGCGGCGCATGGGCAGAACGGCTTTTTGTCGGCGGTGCTGCTGGGCGGCGGGTTGCTGCTGCTGGAGCGCCGACCGCTGCTCGCCGGCCTGCTGTTCGGGCTGCTGGTCTATAAGCCGCAACTGGCGATGCTGGTGCCGCTGGCGTTGCTGGTCGGTGGGCATTGGCGGGCTTTGGTCAGTGCCGGCATGGCGGCGGTCGCTGCCGTGGCCGCGTCTTATTTGCTGTTCGGGGCCGAAAGCTGGCAGGCGTTCTTTGCCCATGCCGAGGATTCGCGCCGCATCATGGCCGAAGGGCCGATGGGCTTTTACAAGCTGCAAACCGTCTATGGCGCGCTGCGGGTGGTGGGCGGCGGCGCGGCGGTGGCTGGGGCGGCGCAAGCGGTGACGACGCTTGGCGCCGCCGTGGTGGTGGCGCTGGCGTGGCGGCGGCGCACCCTTCCCTTCGGCGTCAAGGCGGCGCTGCTGTGCCTCGGCGCGCTGGTGGCGACGCCCTATGCCTATGAATATGACGGCGTGGTGTTGGCTCCGGCGCTGGCCTGGCTGGTCGCCGAGGGCCGGCGCGACGGGTTCCACCGGGGCGAAGCGGTGGTGTGGGTGCTGGCTTGGCTCACGCCGCTGGTAGCGCGGAGCAGCGCCTTGTATCTGAGCCTGCCGCTCGGACCGATGGTGCTGCTGGCGGCCTTCGCCCTGGCGGCGCGGCGGGCTTTGGGTCCAAAGCCGCCGCCCGCCCCTGCCCTATAGCCGGGCTTCGATGGCGTCCCACACGCGGGCTTCCAGGGTCACTCCGTCGAAGCGGTTGATCTCCTGCAATCCCGTCGGCGAGGTCACGTTGATCTCGGTCAGGTAGTCGCCGATGACGTCGATGCCGACGAAGATCAGCCCGCGTTCCTTCAGCGTCGGACCGATGGCGGCGCAGATCTCCTGCTCGCGAATGGTCAGCGCCGAGCGTTCCGGACGCCCGCCGACATGCATGTTGGATCGCGCCTCGCCCGCCGCCGGCACCCGGTTGAGCGCGCCCGCCGCCTCGCCGTCGATCAGGATGATGCGCTTATCGCCCTGGCGCACTTCGGGCAGATAGCGCTGTACCATGATCGGCTCGCGGTACAGCTGGGTGAACAGTTCCAGCAGCGAATTGAGGTTTTCGTCGTCTGGTTTCACGTGGAACACTCCGGCCCCGCCATTGCCAAACAGCGGCTTCAGGATGATCGAGCCATGTTCGGCGCGGAATTCCAGGATCTGGCGGCGGTCGGCGGTGATCAGGGTCGGCGGCATCAAATCGGGGAAATGCGTGACCAGCAGCTTTTCCGGCGCGTTGCGCACTTCGACCGGGTCGTTGACCACCAGCGTCTTGGGGTGGATATGCTCCAGCAGATGGGTGGCGGTGATATAGGCCATGTCGAATGGCGGATCCTGGCGCATCAGCACCACATCGACGGTGGTCAAATCCAGCTGGCGGGCCTCGCCCAGGGTGAAATGGTTGCCCTGCTCGCGCCGCACGTCCAGCGGACGCGCCCAGGCGCTGACCACGCCTTGGCGAAAGGTCAGGTGCTGCGGCAAATAATGGTACAGGCTATGGCCGCGCTTCTGCGCCTCCAACGCCAGCACAAAGGTGCTGTCGGCGTCGATGTTGACCGTTTCGATGGGGTCCATCTGGATGGCGACAGACAGGGTCATGGCGTCCTCTTGGCTGGGGTCGGGGAATCGAACGGGGGCTTTGGGCGAGTCATCAGTTGGCCGTGTGGGTTTCTCATCCACCCATAGTCGTCATGGCCGTGCTTGTCACGGCCATCCACGCGGTTGGGCGAGACGAAGGCCGGCGGTTTCCTGGCATGGCCGGATGTGCACCATGGCGTGGATCACCGGCACAAGGCCGGTGATGACGACTTCTGGTTGATATGCATTCCGTCGGTGGTCCAAAATTTAGCAACTGACGAGACGCCTTAAAACAAACTCAGCTTGTCGCGCAGTTCCTGCAACAGCACGCTGGTGCGGTGGCGCGCCGTCGAATTGGGGGCGCGGGCGATGTATTGCTCCAGGGCGATGATGGCGGCGGGGGCGTTGCCCAGGCGCAGATGCAACAGCCCGGATTCGCGCCAGAGCGGGATCTCGCCAGGGGCGAACAGCAGAATGGCCTCGACGATGTCGCTGGCCTGACGCAAATGGCTCAGGCGCAGGTGGCACAGCTTGACCGAGGTCTCCAGCCGCAACAGCAGGTCGCGGTTGGACAACGCGGTGTAATGCCCCGGCTCCAGCTCGGCGGTGATGCCGGCGGTGGCCTTGAGCTGGTCGCGCATCATCGCCGCGTCGAGCAGACGGCCATGGTTGAACGGGTCGAGGATCACGCGGCGGCCATCCTCGTCGGTCAGGCGGATCAGGCAGGTGTCGGGAAAAGCCAGCGGCTCCATCATCCAGCCTTGGGCGCGCCCGGCATGCAGCCACAGAATGCCCAAGGCCAAGGGCAGGCCGCGCCGATGGTCGAGAACCTCCATTAGATTGGCGCTGCCGGGGTCTTCCTCGTCGCGGTCGTCGCCGGTCAGATCCCAGTCGCCGGCCAGGGTTTCGGCCAAGGCATAGGCGCGCGCTTCGGCGGAGACCGCTTGCCCGGCGCGCGCCGCCAGCTCCGCCACCATTTCACCCAGCAAGGCCCGATAGGGAGCGCGGGCGCGCAACGGGTGCTCGACGGCGGCCAAGGCCAAAGCGGCCTCGGCCAGATCGATGGACTCGTCGGGCTGACTGGCCAAAGCGGCCAGATCGCGCTTGATATCGGAGGCGGCGGCGCTCATCGATCGTGTCGGCTTACGAGCTGTGGCGGCTGACGTCGGTCTTCAGCAGCACATGGCTGACCACCCGTTTGACGTTGCCGATGTCGCGGGCATGGGCGATGACCCGGTCCAGTTCGGCGTCGTCTTGGGCGATGCCCATCAGGTAGACCACGCCGTTCACCACATCGACGGTGTAGTTCACGTTCTTGATATGCTGATCGAACATCAGGCGAGACCGCAGGTTGTTGGCGATCACCACGTCCTTGCTGTAGTCGATGACGCCGCCCTGGTCGGTGACCTGGATTTCGTCGATGACCTGACGCACACCGGCCGCTTGCCAGGCCAGCCGTACCGCATCGACACGGAATTCCGGCTTTTGGACGGCGCCGGTCAGCATGACGCGGCCTTCGTTCACCGTCATTTCGACTTTGCGGTACATGTCGGCGTCGTGTTGGAACCACAGGTCATTGATCTCGGCGCGGATTTTGGTGTCGTCGATGGCGCCGTCCAGGCCGCGCTCCTCGGCGGCGGCGACGCCGACGGTGGCTCCCGCTCCGACCACGGCGGTGACGGGGTCGCAGGCGGCGGTCAGTCCGGCCAGGACGATAAGGGCAGCGGCGGCGCGAAGACGAATCACGGCAAGGGCATCCTTCGGTCAGAGGGGGCGCGTCGGCAGTTTAGCCAGCTATCGGGCGTCTCGCCAAGCATCGATCACGTGGACCGGCAGCGTCCATGGCGCGACCAGCATGGCGTCGAAGCGGATGGCGCAATCGGCCAGTTCGCCGCGGCGGGCCAGAAAGGCGCTGGCTGCGCGCGACAGGCGGCGGCATTGCTGGGGAGAAATGGCATGGGCGGCTTGGTCGAAGGTTGGCCGCGCCTTGACCTCGATGAAGGCCAGCAGGCGGCCGCGCTTGGCGATGATGTCGATTTCCCCGGCTCCGGTGCCGCGCCCGGTGACCACGCTGCGCCCGATAATGGCATAGCCGCGCAGGCGCAACGACCACACGCACAGCGCTTCGGCCCAGAAGCCGCGCCGGCGGGCGGCATGGCCGCGCCGTTGGCGGGCGGTCAGGTTCGGCGTGGCGCTCACCCGTCGGCCTTGGTCAGCAGCACGGCGCGGGCATAGACCTCGCGCTTGGGCAGGCCGGTGGCGGCGCAGACCAGGGCAGCGGCATCGCGCAACGAATGCTCGGTCATGGCTTGGCGCAATTGGGAGTCCAGATCGGCCTCGCTGGTCGCCGCCTCGGCACCGGGCGGGCCGACGACGATCACCGCTTCGCCCTTGGGGGCATCGGTGGTGCTGTAATGGGCGGCCAACTCGTCCAATGTTCCGCGCCGCACTTCCTCGAACATCTTGGTCAGTTCGCGGCCGACGGCGGCGTCGCGCCCGCCGCCGAGCACCGCCGCCATGTCGGGCAGGCAGTCGTCGAGGCGGCGCGGCGATTCGTAGAATACCAGCGTCGCCGGAACCTTGGACAGCTCGGCCAAAGCGGCGCGGCGGGCGCCTTGCTTGGTCGGCAGGAAACCGGCGAACAGAAAGCGGTCGCTGGGCAGGCCGGATAGCTGCAACGCCGTCAGCACCGCCGAAGCGCCGGGGGCGCTGGTCACCATCAGGCCGTCCTCGATGCAGGCGCGCACCAGCCGATAGCCGGGGTCGGACACCAGCGGCGTGCCGGCGTCGGACACCAGCGCCACCACCCCGCCCTCGCGGATGCGGGCCATCAGGGCGGGCCGCGCGCGTTCGGCGTTGTGTTCGTGATAGGGCGTCAACTGGGCCGAGATGCCCAGCAACGACAGCAGTTTTCCGGTTACCCGCGTATCCTCGCAGGCGACCACGTCGGCGCCTTGCAGGATTTTCAACGCGCGCAGCGTGATGTCATCCAGATTACCAATCGGAGTTGCCACCAGATAGAGCCCCGGTGCAGGTTTACTTCCCGGCACCGTGTGGGTAGGCTGGTCACCCGCTGACGAATTGGATCGGGAGACTGCCTTTGCGCCGTCCCGCATTGTTTATGCCTCGCTATGCCGCCCGGCTCACCTGCGCGCTGACCTTGGGCTTTTTGGTCACCGCCTGCACACATTTACCACCGAGTGTCGGCGGAACCAAGCCGGCCAACCCGCCCGCCGCATCTTTGCCGGCTCCGGTGCCGCCGCCGGCTCCGCCGCCGATGGTTCAGGCCGCGCCTCCGCCGCCTCCGCTGGTCGAAGCGCCCCCTCCGGCGGCGATGATGCCGCCGCCGGTCAACCGCTCGGCGACGGCGGCGGTGCTGGTGCCGCTGACCGGCCCGCAAGCCGTGGTCGGCACCGCCTTGCTCAACGCCGCCCAGATGGCGATGTTTGAAATCGGCGACGATACCTTCACCCTGCTGCCGTTCGACACCAAGGGCACGCCCGAGGGCGCCGTTGCCGCCGCGCAAGCGGCTGTCGCCCAGCATGCCGACATCGTCATCGGTCCGCTGTTTGCCGGCGAGGCCAAGGCGGCGGCGATGATTACCCGCCAGAACGGCCTCAACATGGTGTCGTTCACCTCCGACCGCACGGCGGTTGGCGATGGCGTTTACAGCTTGGGCTTCCTGCCCGGTCCGCAAGCGGTCCAGGTGATCGACTACGCCCGCGCCCAGAACCGTCCGCGTCTGGCCATCCTGGCCCCCAGCAACGACTATGGCCGGCGCATCGTCGAATGGCTGTACAACACTCCCAGCGTGGCTCCGACCATCGCCACGGTGCAGTATTATGACCCCGCCGCGCCCGACTTCACCGGCCCGATCAAACGTTTGATCAAGACCGACCCGAAGAAGCCGGGCGATGTCGGCTTCGACGCCCTGCTGCTGCCTGACGAGGGTCAGCGTCTGCGCGGTGTCGCCTCGATGCTGTCGTCGCAGGGGATCGATCCGGCGCAGGTCAAGCTGCTTGGCACCATGCTGTGGGACGATTCCAAGCCGAACAGCGAACCGGCCTTGTCGGGGGGGTGGTACGCCGCCCCGGCGATGGCTGGACATGCGGATTTCGACGCCCGCTATACCCGCGCCTTCGGCAGCCATCCGCCGCGCATCGCCTCGCTGGGCTATGACGCCACGGCTTTGGCGGCGGTGCTGGCGCGGCGCGGCCCGCACGATTTCTCGGCGGCGGTGTTGACCAATCCGCTGGGTTTTGCCGGGGTGGACGGGCTGTTCCGCCTGTTGCCGGATGGCACCTCCGAGCGCGGCTATGCCATCGACGAGGTGGTGCCGGGCGCGCCGGTCAAGGAAATCGCCCCGGCTCCGGCGGCGTTCTCGGCGGCGTATTGAGGCGCGGCCTCAGATCAACAGTTCGGCAATCACCGCATTGAGCACCAGGCGGCCCTTCGGGGTCGCCTGAAGGCGGTCGCCGGTCCAGGTGACGAAGCCGTCCTCGGTCATCGCCGCCAAGCCAGAGCGGTTCAGCGCCTGTTCCAGCGGACGGCCAGCATGGGCGGCGAAGGCGGCAGCCGACAGGCCGTCGCGCAGGCGCAGCCCCATCATCACCAGTTCCTCGCAGCGCTCCTCGACAGTCAGGCGGGTGCGTTCTTGCGTCGCGTGTCCTTGCGCCGCAACCTCGGACAGCCAGCGCTGGGGAGCGCGGTACTGTTTCAACGCCCAAGCGGTCCCCGACGGATCGGTCAGCCGGCCATGCGCGCCCGGTCCGATGCCTAAGTAATCGCCGCCCTGCCAGTACAGCAGGTTGTGGCGGCATTCGGCCCCCGGCTTGGCGTGATTCGACACCTCGTAAGCCGGCAGACCGGCGGCGTCGCACAGCTCTTGCGTCAGGTCGAACATCTCGGCGGACGCATCCTCGTCGGGCAGGATGAAATCGCCGCGCGCATGGGCCGGGTGAAAGGCTGTGCCTTCCTCGATGGTCAGTTGATAGAGCGACAGATGATCGGCGGCCAAAGCGATGGCTTGGCGCAATTCGGCCTCCCACCCCGCTACCGTCTGACTGGGGCGGGCATAGATGAGGTCGAAGGAGATGCGCGGAAAGATGCCGCGCGCCAATTCGACGGCATTCAGCGCCCCCGCCACGTCATGGCGGCGGCCCAGGAAGCGCAGATCGGTATCGTTCAGCGCCTGCAATCCCATCGACAGGCGATTGACTCCGGCGGCGCGGAAGTCGCGGAAGCGCTGGGCGTCGATGGTGCCGGGATTGGCCTCCAGGGTGATCTCGACACCCTCGGCCAGCGGCCAGCGGGCGGCGATGCGTTCCAGCAGAGCCTGGGTGGTGGCCGGATCCATCAGCGACGGCGTGCCACCGCCGAAGAAGATGCTGGTGACGCGGCGCCCGGCTGTCTCGATGGCGAAATGATCCAGTTCGGCCAGCAACGCCCGCCGCCACGCCGCTTGGTCGATCGACGCGGCGACGTGGCTGTTGAAGTCGCAATAGGGGCATTTCGACAGGCAGAACGGCCAATGCAGATAAATGCCGAAGGCGTCGGTCACGGGGGATACCTTTGTTTCCCCCTCTCCCGCAGGCGGGAGAGGGCTGGGGTGAGGGACGCGCGCAGCGCGGAAATCGTCGATGCCGGAACGCACTTAACGGAGGTTCCCTCACCCCCTAAATCCCCCTCTCCCGATTTCGAGAGAGGGGGACTTTATCGCGTCACCCCTTGAAACACGCGTCCACCAGCTTGCGGAAGGCGTCGGCGCGGTGGCTGATGGCGTGTTTGGCGGCGGGAGTCATCTCGCCAAAGGTTTCCGAACGATCCTTCGGCAGGAACATCGGGTCGTAGCCGAAGCCATGAGCGCCGCGCAACGGCCATACCAGGGTACCGTGAACGATCCCCTCAAAGGTTTCCACATGGCCATCCGGCCAGGCCAATGACAGCGCGCAAACGAATTGGGCGCGGCGGTCGGGATTGTCGCCGATCTCGCTTTGCAGCTTGTGCATGGCGTGGCCGAAGTCCTTGGACGGACCGGCCCAGCGCGCCGAGAAAATCCCCGGCGCTCCCAGCAAGGCATCGACGGCCAGACCGGAATCGTCGGCCAGCGCCGGCAGCCCGGAGGCAAGGGCGGCGGCGCGGGCCTTCAATTCGGCATTTTCGGCAAAGGTGACGCCGGTCTCTTCCGGCTCATCCAGGCCAAGCTCGCCCGCCGACACCACCTTGGCGCCAAAGGGAGCCAGCAGCTCGCCGATCTCGCGCACTTTGCCGGGGTTGTGGCTGGCGATGACCAGCTTGCCCCCTTCAAAATGCCGGGCGCTCACAGCCCCAGCACCTGCCGCTGTAGCGCCGCCAACTCGGCGACGCCCTGCTGAGCCAGATCCAGCAGCGCCAGAAACTCGGACTGAGCAAAGGGAACGTCTTCGGCGGTGCCCTGGATTTCAACGATGCGGCCGTCCGAGGTCAGCACGAAATTGGCGTCGGCCTGGCAGTTGGAGTCCTCGGCATAGTCCAAATCGAGCACCGGGGTGCCCTTATACAAGCCGCAGGAGACGGCGGCGACCTGCCCCGCCATCGGCACGGCGGACAGGATGCCCAGGCTCACCATCTTCTGGAAGGCCAGATACAGCGCCACATAGGATCCGGTGATGGCGGCGGTGCGGGTGCCGCCATCGGCCTGGATGACGTCGCAATCGACCTTGATCTGACGCTCGCCCATGGCCGGCAAATCGACCACGGCGCGCAGACTGCGGCCGATCAGACGCTGGATTTCCTGGGTGCGGCCCGACTGCTTGCCCTTGGCCGCTTCGCGGTCGGTGCGGGTGTGGGTCGAACGCGGCAGCATGCCGTATTCGGCGGTGACCCAGCCCTTGCCGCTGTTGCGCAGGAACGGCGGCACGCGCTCGTCGACCGAGGCGGTGCACAGCACATGGGTGTCGCCGAAGCGGGCCAGACAGGAGCCCTCGGCATATTTGCTGAAGCCCGGCTCCAGAACGATGTTGCGGAGCTGGTTCGGCAAGCGGCCCGACGGTCTCATGAAATCACCTGAATTTTTTAGCGGAAGCGGACTGCAAGCTAGCCTTTGGCGGCGGCTGCGTCCAGTGTCGGACGCGAGCGGCGGTCCAGAGGCTGGATTGACGCCTGCTCCGTCCGACACTAAATTTCAGCACCGCTGAATTTCCGAGAGATGCCACCGGCATGACGCGCAGCAAGAATGTCTTGGAACTGAGCGAGCGGTCGCGCGAGATCTTCCGCCAAATCGTCGACGCCTATGTCGAAACCGGCGAGCCGGTCGGCTCGCGTACGCTGTCGCGCCGGCTCAGCGTGGCATTGTCTCCGGCGACCATCCGCAACGTCATGGCCGATTTGGAAGAGGCCGGCTTGCTTTATGCGCCGCATACCTCGGCGGGGCGGATGCCGACCGAAGCGGGGATGCGGCTGTTCGTCAGCGGCTTGCTGGAAGTCGGCAAGGTGCCGGAAATCGAGCGCGAAAAGCTTGACGCCCAATCGCGCGCCACCGGCAAAAGCCTGGAACAGTTGCTGGAAGAGGCGTTGTCCACCCTGTCGGGGCTGTCGCGCTGCGCCGGGCTGGTGCTGGCGCCGAAGACCCAGGTGTCGCTGAAACATATCGAATTCGTGCCGCTGGGTCCGGGCCGCGCTTTGGTGGTGCTGGTCACCGATGACGGGCTGGTGGAAAACCGCGTGCTCGAACTGCCGCAGGGGGTGACGCCCTCGGCGCTGGTCGAGGCGACCAACTACCTCAATGCCCGCCTGTCGGGGCGGACCCTGGACGAAGCGCGCGATTTCATCCTGCGCGAGCTGGAGGCCGAGCGCGGCCAGTTGAACACCCTGACCAGCAAGGTGGTGACCGCCGGTTTGGCCACGTGGGCGGGCGGCAAGGAAGGCCAGTTGATCGTGCGCGGGCAGTCGCATCTGCTTGACGACGTCACCGCGCTGGACGATTTGGAACGCATCCGCCATCTGTTCGAGGCGCTGGAAACCAAGGAACATTTGATCCGCATGCTCGACCTGACCAACAAGGCCGACGGCGTGCAGATTTTCATCGGCGCGGAAAACGAGTTGTTCAAGGTTTCCGGGTGCTCCATGATTGTCGCGCCTTACCATAACAGCCGCGAACAGATCGTTGGCGCCATTGGCGTGATCGGACCGACGCGTCTTAACTATGCCCGCATCATCCCGCTGGTGGATTACACCGCCAAGGTGATCGGGCGCATGATCGGATGAGGACTTAAAAGGAATCCCATGACTCAGGAACAGCAGCAGACCCCCGAGCCCCTCCCCGACACCGCCGCGACCGCCGCCGAAGACGCGGCGACGGTGGCCGCCGTCGAGCCGGCCGCCGCCGAGGCGCCGTCCGCGCCCAGCGCCCGCGAGGCCGAGCTGGAGGCGGAAGCCGTCAAGCTGAAGGATCAGCTCCTGCGGGCCGTGGCCGAAACCGAGAACGTCCGCCGCCGCCTGGAGCAGCAGGCCGAGGATCGCGCCAAATACGCCGTGTCGTCCTTTGCCAAGGACGTCCTGCCGGTGGCCGACAACCTGCGCCGGGCGTTGGACAACATCCCCGTCGAGGCCCGCGAAAGCGACCCCATCGCGCAAAAGCTGGTCGAAGGCATCGAGCTGACCGAACGCGGTCTGGTCGCTGTGTTCGAACGCTTCGGCATCAAGCGCATCGACTCGGTGGGCCAGCGTTTCGACCCCAATTTCCATCAGGCGATGATGGAAGTGGACGACGCCAGCAAGACCGCCGGCACCGTGGTTCTGGAAATGCAGACCGGCTACACCATCCATGGCCGTCTGCTGCGCGAAGCCATGGTCGGCGTGTCCAAGGGCGGCCCCAAGCCGCAGCCGGGCGACGCCGGCGTCGACACGCAGGCGTAACGATGTGACGGGGTTGCCGCTTCCAAGTGGCAGCCCCGTTCCGTTTCGGCTTCTCCCCATCGTCGATGCGATTGGGGTTGTCCGCCGCGCCGGTTTGGTTTAGGCCAACCGCACGACATCCCCTGAAAGCGACCCGAGGGCAGGAAATGGATCTGGCCGAGTTCTTCGACTCCGAATTCGCCGAGCATGCAGGCATCGTCGAGGCGACCCGCCAAGCCGTGCGCGAACCCTTGCTGCGGCTGACCGAAGCCTGCCGGCGCAGCCTGCGCGAGGGCGGCAAGATCCTGCTCTGCGGCAATGGCGGCAGCGCCGCCGACGCTCAGCATCTGGCCGCCGAGCTGGTGGTGCGCTACAAGGCCAACCGCCGCGCCCTGCCGGCCATCGCTCTGACGACGGACAGCTCGATCCTGACGGCGGCGGCCAACGATTTTTCCTTCGACGAGGTGTTCTCGCGCCAGGTCGAAGCCTTCGCGCATTCCGGCGATGTGGTCATCGGCATCACCACCTCGGGCCATAGCCCCAACGTGCTGCGGGCGCTGGAAGCGGCGAAAAGCATCGGCGCGGTGGCGGCGGCGCTGTCGGGCCGCGATGGCGGCTCGCTGGTCGGCTTGGCCGATCCACTGCTGATCGTGCCCTCGCAGGTGACCGCGCGCATCCAGGAAATGCACATCCTGATCGGCCACATGCTGTGCGAAGCCATCGAGCAGGCGTTCGTCTGACGTCCGCCGCTCGCATGGGTTCCCAGTCCCGCTTTCCCGCCAAGCTGATCATCGGCTTGGCCGTCGCCATCGCCCTTGATACGGCGGTGCAATTGTTGTGGAAAACCGCCGTGTCGGGCCTGCCGGCGACGGCGACGCTGTGGGGGACGGTGCTGGCGGCCTTGCATCAGCCGCTGTTCATCGTCGTTGTCGCGCTGCTGCTGTCGCAGATGGTCAACTGGCTCAAGGTGCTCGACCACGCCGACCTCAGCTTCGCCCAGCCGATCACGGCGCTCAGCTATATCTCGGTGACGCTGCTGTCCGTGCTGCTGCTGGGCGAGAAGATCGGCGGGCTGCAAATTCTTGGCATCGGCTTCATGCTGGTCGGCGTGTGGTTCATCAGCCGCACCGATCACGTCACGCGGCCCGATGAGCCCGACTCTCCATGACCGAGACCACCATCGGCGTGCTGTTGGCGCTGCTGTGCACCGTCATCGAAGGCTTCGCCCAGACCTTCTTCAAGAAGTCGGCGCTGGCGCCCGCCCGCGCGCGGCTGTGGATCGGGCTGGGGATCGCCCTGCATGTCGTGGAAGTGCTGCTTTATACCGTGGCGCTGCAATTCCTCGACGTCAGCACCGCTTATCCCATCGGCAGCCTGAGCTTCGTCGCGGTGACGGTGTTGTCGCAGGTGCTCTTACATGAAAACGTCAATCGGACGCGGTGGATCGGCGTCGTGCTGATCATCATCGGCGCCGCTCTGGTGGTGGCCCAGGCATGAGCGAGTGCTCTTTTTCCGTCCGTTTCGTCGAGTCCGAGGCGCAGATCCCCGCAGCACTCTGGGCCGCCTGCTTCCCGCCGCCGCTTGAAGGCCCTTGGTGGTATCAGGCGCTGGAAGGCTGCGGCGTCCAGGACCAGTTCGGCTTTCACTACGGGGTGATTTCCCAGGGCGGGCGGGAGGTCGGCATTGCGCCCACTTTCCTGATGGATGTACCCGTCGATGTGGTCATGCCGGCCGAGATTCTGCCGCTGTTCAAGGCGGTGGGGAAAGTGTGGCCGGCGGTGATGTTTCAGCGGTCGCTGTTCATCGGCTCGCCCTGTTCCGACGAAGGCGCCATCGGCCTGCTGCCCGGCATCGACCGGCGGGCGGCGCTGCTCTGCGTGCAGGACGCGGCGGATAAACTGGCCCGCGAGTTGGGCGCGCCGATGCTGGTGTGGAAGGACTTCCCCAACAGCTATGCCGAAGATATGGCCTGGGTGTCCGAGCAGCGCCAATTGTTCCGTCTGACCAGTTTCCCCGGCATGGTCGCCCCGGTGCCGGGCGGCAGCAAGGACGCCTATTTCGCCACGCTGAAGGCCTCGCGCCGCCACGCGCTGAAGAAAAAGCTGCGGCGCAGCGCCGAGTCCGCCGATTTGACCAGCGAGGTGATCCGCCAGCCCGACGCCGCCACCATGGACGAAATCTTCGCTCTGTTCTGGCAGACCTACGAGCGCGCCCACACCAAGTTCGAGACGCTCAACCGCCGTTTCTTCGACCTTATCGCCGCCAATCCGCAGGCGGTGTTCCTGGTGGCGCGCGAAAAAGTCGAGGGCAAGATGGTCGCCTTCATGCTGTGTTTCGACCTGGGCGACACCCTTATCAACAAATTCATCGGCATGGATTACGCGCAGCCGAAGGACTGGATGCTGTATTTCCGCCTGTGGTCGATGGCCTTGGATCTGGCCGAATCATTGGGCGCGACGGAGATCCAAAGCGGCCAGACCGGCTATTCTCCCAAGATCGAGATGGGCCACGACTTCGTGCCGTTGACCACCTATTGCCGTCACCGCTCCTGGCTGATGAACAAGATTTACGCCTATGTCGCCAAATCCGTCGATTGGAGCAGCCTGGACGGCGATTTGGCCATCTTCATGAAAGCCCACCCCGAGGCAGACCGGGCGGCGTGCGGCCCTGCCGCTCAGGTCAACGGATAGTCGGCCAGCACCGTATAGACCGGCTCGCCCTGCCCCAGCCGGCTGGAAAACAACACGAACCGCTCGACCCTGATCTCGGCCCGCAGCAGGTTGTTGCCGGCGATGAAGTTTTGGAGCCGCCCGGTCGGCGTGTTTCTCAGCCGGGCCAAGGTGACATGCGGGCGATAGCGCCGCCCCTCCGGCTCCAGTCCGGTGCGCACCACCGCCGATTCCACCTTGCTTTGCAAATGCAACAGCGGCGGCACCGGCTCGACTCCGGCCCATAGCGTATGCGTCCGATGCCCCGAGGCGAACGCCCCGCAACCGCGGACCACCAGATCGAAGGCGGTATCACGCAGCAGACTCAGCGAGTCATGCACCAGTTCCGCCTGAGCCTCGTCGATATCGCCGATGAAGCGCAAGGTGATGTGCAGATTCCCCGGCGAGGTCCACCGCGCATTGGGCAGACCAGAGGCCAATCCGCTGAGATGGTCGCGCAGGTCGGCGGGCAGTTCCAGGCCGACGAACAGGCGGATCATCGCCACGCCTCCTCTTACAGGAACAGCAGCAACACGCCGGTATAGCCGTACAGGCGGTCGTGGCAGATTTCGCCGCTGGCCGAAAAGCCGATCAGCGGGAAATCGCCCAAGCTGTCGTGGATCATTTCGCTTTCGGCTCCTTCGTGCCCGAACATATGGGCGCCGCGCGCCACGCAGGACACATAGACACCGCCCTTGATCGGGCGGTCGCCGATGCGCGCCGCCAAGCCGTCGAGCATGCGGTTCAAGTCATGGCGGGCGGCGTTGGGGTCGCGGCGGACGAACATCAGGCGGTCGCCGTTGACCAGATGACCGCCGACCGCCAGCCAGCCGCGCTTGGGGTCGATGCCCAACAGACTGCGCACCACGTAATCATGCGGGTTGTCCGAGCCCTCGATGGGTTGGGCGACATGGATGTAACCGGCGGCGCGCTTCAGATCGCGGGCGATGATGTCGCCGGCTTCCTCTTTCAACAGGTCCAGCGCCGCCTGTCCATCCAGGCCCATGACCACGTTATCGACGACCTCGGTCACCCGATGCACCGGGCCGATCGGCTGGCAGCCCTGCGACAGCCCGGTGACCAGGGGGGCTCCGTCGCCGAACAGCGCGCCTGACAGCCCGGCGCCGACCACGCGGCCGGCGACATGGGTGGGCGCTTCGCTGGCGGCGGTCAGCCCGCCGACCAGAAAGGCCGGGGCGGCGGCGGCCAGACCGGCGATCATCTCGCCCAGATGCGGTTCGCGGGCGTCGCCATGCACCAGCCCGGTGACCATGCTTTGGCTGCTCAGCCAGTCGCCATGCTCGGCCAGGAAGTCGTCGGGGTTGGCAGGATCGAAGCCGGAAAAAGGCCGCAACGCCTCGTCGGCGACATGGCCGACCATCAGGGTCAGGGCGCGGCCTTCCTGCACCTCGCCGTCTGGGCCGAGGATGCCGTAGCCGACGCCGCCCAGCCAATGTTGTACCGGCGTGGTTTCGCGCAAAAAGGTGACGATGCTGGAGAGGTCGTCGGCGAAGCCCTCGGTGACATAGACGAAGCCCAGATTGGCCGCGTCGGGCAGCGGGGTCAGCGCCTCGATGCAGGATTTGGCGGCCAGCCCCCAATGCGATCCGGCGGCTTGAGCGGCTTTGAGGGCGGTGCTCATGGCTTGGCTCCTGCCGCCTTGGCCGGCGGCGGACCGATCAATTGTACGACCTGCGGCAAGATGCCGCGCACGATCACATCGACGCCTTGGGGATTGGGATGCAGGCCGTCGGCCAAGGTCAATTCGGGGTGCAGGGTGACGCCCTCCAGGAAGAACGGATACAGGGGGATGCCGTATTTCTGTTTCAGCCGGGGATAAATCGGGTCGAAGGCGGCGGCGTAGTCGGCACCCAGGTTGCGCGGCGCCACCATGCCGGCCAGCAGCGTTTTGACCCCGTGTTGGCGCAGGGTGTCCAGAATGGCGTCCAGATTGGCATAGGCCAGCGCCGGATCGATGCCGCGCAAGGCGTCGTTGGCCCCCAACTCGACGATGGCGAAATCGGGTGCGCCCGAGCCCAGCGTCCATTCCAGCCGCGCTCGTCCGCCGCTGGTGGTGTCGCCCGACACCCCGGCATTGACGATCTCGACGGCATAGCCCTTGGCGCGCAGGGCTTGCTCCAGCTTCGCCGGAAAGGCGTCGGCGGCGGGCAGCATGTAACCGGCGGTCAGGCTGTCGCCGAAGGCCAGGATATGAAGCGGCGTTGCTGCCATGGCGGAATGGGCGGTAAAGTTGACAATCAGGATAACCAAACCATATGCCCACAGCACCGGCCGATACCAGCCCGTCCCTATCAGAGACCAGGATTTCATGATCAAGCGAACCCCCGATTGCGACAGCATCGTTCTCCTTGAGGATGTACGTCTTAAGCTGGAAAGCCAAGCGGGCGAGGTCAATATTTTGCGCGGTATCGACCTTTCCGTGAGTGCGGGTGAGACCATTGGCGTGGTCGGCCCCTCCGGGTCGGGAAAATCGACGATGATGATGGTCATCGCCGGGCTGGAGCGGCCCAGCTCTGGCCGCGTGGTGGTGGCCGGCACCGATCTGGTCGGGTTGAACGAGGATGCCCTGGCGACGTTTCGCCGTCAGAATGTTGGCATCGTCTTTCAGGCCTTCCATTTGATCCCCACCATGACGGCGCTGGAAAATGTTGCCGTGCCGCTGGAACTGGCTGGACGGCGCGACGCCATGGCCGAGGCGCGGCGGCAGTTGGCGGCGGTCGGATTGAGCGAGCGGATGCTGCATTATCCGGGGCAGTTATCGGGCGGCGAGCAACAGCGGGTGGCCTTGGCCCGCGCGTTCGCCGGGTCTCCGCGCCTGCTGCTGGCCGACGAGCCGACCGGCAATCTGGATCAGGCGACCGGGCGCGCGGTGATCGATTTGTTGTTCGAACTGCATGACCGCAGCGACGCCACTCTGGTCCTGATTACCCATGATCCGGCCTTGGCGGCGCGTTGCGACCGCACGGTGCGGGTCGAGGATGGGCGTCTCGCCGAGGTTCAGGCGGTCGAGGCGGTTCTGCCATGAGTCCCCTGTCATTCCGTTTGGCCCGGCGGGAATTGCGCGGCGGTTTGCGCGGTTTCGGCGTGTTCGTTGCCTGTCTGGCCCTGGGAGTCGCCGCCATCGCCGCCGCCGGTTCGCTGGAGGCCGGCTTGCGCCGCGCTCTGAGCGAGGATGCCCGCGCATTGTTGGGCGGCGACGTCGAATTGCGGCTGTCCTACCGCCCGCCTTCGACCGAAGAGTCGCAATTCTTCAAGGATTTCGGCACCGTTTCGCAGTCGGTCGAAATGCGCGCCATGGCCCGTACCGAGACCGGCGGGCAGACCCTGGTTGAGGTCAAGGGCGTCGATGCCGCCTATCCGCTGTTCGGCGCGCTGGTGTTGGCTCCGGTCCAGGATACCGCACAGGCGCTGGGGCCGCGCGACGGCCAGTGGGGGGCGGCGGCAGATGCCAATCTGCTCGACCGGCTGGGGCTGCATTTAGGCGATAGCGTCCGCATCGGTCAGGCCAGCTTCACCTTGCGCGCCACCATCACCCGCGAGCCCGACCGCGTCGCCACGGCGTTCTCGTTCGGCCCGCGCCTGCTGATCGACAGCCGCGCCTTGGCCAGCACAGGTTTGGTCCAGCCGGGCAGCCTGATCCGGCATGGCGCATTGATTCGTTTCGCTCCGGGAGTGACGGTTCCCGCCTTCAAAAGCGCCCTCGCCGCCCGCTTCCCCGCTGCCGGCTGGTTCGTCCGCGATGCCGGCGAGGCCGCGCCGGGGGTCAAGCGCTTCCTTGATAGCATGACGCTGTTTCTGACCTTGGTTGGGCTGACGGCGTTGCTGGTCGGCGGCATCGGCGTCGCCAACGGGGTCAAGGCGTTCCTCGACGGGCGCACGCCGGCCATTGCCACGCTGAAATGCCTGGGGGCGTCGCGCCGGTTGATCCTGCGGGTCTATTTCTGGCAGGTGGCGCTGCTGGCCGCTGTCGGTATCGGGATCGGTCTGGCCGTCGGAGCCGCCCTGCCCTGGCTGCTGGTGGTGCTGTTCGGCGACAAGCTGCCGGTGGCGGCGCGGCTTGCGGTCTATCCGCAACCGCTGGCGCTGGCGGCAGGCTTCGGCGCGCTGACCGCGCTGGCCTTTGCCGTCTGGCCGCTGGCCCGCGCCGGAGAGGTTCCGGCAGCGACCCTGTTCCGCGACATCGTGGTGCCGCGCCGCGCTTGGCCGGGCGCCGGAGCGCTGGTTGTCATGGGCGGCGCTGGGGCGGCTTTGGCTGCTTTGGCAATCGTTACGGCCACTGACCGACGCTTGGCGGCGTGGTTCGTCGGCGGGTCCGCCGTGGCCTTGCTGCTGTTCGCCGGGGCGGGGCTGGCTCTGGTAGCCTTGGCGCGTTATGCCCATCAGCGGCAGGCCGAACGCGGCGGGCATCCGTCGTGGCGGTTGGCGCTGTCCAGTTTGCATCGTCCGGGCGCGCCGACGCGCGGGGTGGTGCTGTCGCTGGGGCTGGGCTTGACCGTGCTGGTGGCGGTGGCGCTGGTGCAGGCCAATCTGAACCGCCAGTTCGACGACCGCATCCCGCAGCAGGCGCCGACGTTCTTTTTCATCGATATCCAGCCCGACCAACTCGACGCCTTTCAGGCGGCGGTGGCCGGGGCGGGTGGCAGCGAGGTCAAGGCGGCAGCCATGGTGCGTGGCCGCATCACCCGCCTCAACGATGTTCCCGTCGAACAGGCGCATATCGCTCCGGAAGCGGAATGGGCGGTGCGCGGCGATCGCGGCTTGACCACGGCGGCCAGCCAGCCGGACGACGCCCGCATCGTCGCCGGTCAATGGTGGCCGGCGGATTATAACGGACCGCCGCTGGCGTCCATCGATGCCGGCATCGCCCGTGGCTTCGGTCTGCATGTCGGCGACAGCATCAGCGTCAACGTGCTGGGCCGCGAGATCACCGCGCGCATCGCCAATCTGCGCGAGATCGACTGGTCCAGCCTGTCGATGAACTTCACCTTCATGTTGACTCCCAACGCCTTGGCCGGAGCGCCGCATAGTTATATCGCCACCGTGCATGCCCCTTTGGGCCGCGAATCGGCGGTCGAGCGGGCGGTCACCGACGCTTTGCCGAGCTTGTCATCGATCCGCGTCAAGGAAGCGCTAGAGGCCGTCAAGGCGGTGGTCGCTTCCGCCGGCATGGCCATCCGCGCCGCCGCCGGCGTAACCTTGGCGGCGGGTGCGCTGGTGTTGGCGGGGGCCATCGCCGCCGGGCAACGCCGCCGTATCCACGAAGCGGTGCTGCTGAAGGTGTTGGGGGCGCGGCGCGCCGATTTGCTGCGCGCCTTGTTGGTCGAATACGGGCTGTTGGGTGCTGCGACCGGGGTGGTGGCGGCGGGTCTGGGCAGCGTTGCCGCTTGGGCGGTGCTGGTGTTCGTGCTCAAGGCCGATTGGGTGTTCCTGCCGCTGCCGGTGGCCGCCACCGTGCTGGGAGCCATCGCCGCCGTCACCATGGTGGGGGTGACTGGCACCTTGCGCGCATTGGCGGCGAAAGCGGCTCCCTATTTGCGCCATGATTGAGCTATTCCCGTGGCGTGGGCGGGGGCTTGCTTGATTCAAGAGCGTTCCGTGCCATATTAGGACAGGAACCTTCGATACACCGATAGAGGACAGTCATGGCGTTCGACACGCAACGAAACTCTTGGACGCGCGGGCAGGCCGAGGCCGCACAGATCGACGTGGGTCTGCGCGACTATATGCTGCGCGTCTACAACTACATGGCGTCGGGGCTGGCTCTCACCGGCGTCGCCGCCTACCTGGTGGCCAACACCCCGGCTTTGTACGAGCTATTCTTCCAGGTTGGCCCGCGTGGCGGGGCCGCGCCGACTCCGTTGGGTTGGGTGGCGATGATCGCTCCGCTGATCATGGTATTCGGCCTTAGCATGGGCATCAACCGCATGCGCGCCAGCACCGCGCAGGGCCTGTTTTGGGTCTATGCCGGTCTGATGGGCATCTCGCTGTCGTCGATTTTCGCGGTTTATACCGGCGTCAGCATCACCCGCACCTTCTTCATCACCGCCGCTTCGTTCGGCGGGTTGAGCCTGATGGGCTATACCACCAAGCGCGACCTGACCGGCTTCGGCTCGTTCTTGATCATGGGGCTGTTTGGTCTGGTGATCGCCTCGGTGGTCAACATCTTCCTCGCCAGCAGCATGATGCAGTTCATCATTTCGGTGGCGGGCGTATTGATCTTCGCCGGGCTGACTGCCTATGACACGCAGAAGATCAAAGAGATGTACTGGCAGAGCGATGACAGCGAGACCGCCAGCAAGAAGGCGGTGATGGGCGCTTTGACGCTCTATCTCGACTTTATCAACCTGTTCATTCTGCTGCTGCGCTTCGTCGGCGACCGCCGCGACTAAGCGATCCATACGCCGCTGAAACGATGCCGGGGGCCTTCGCAGGCCCCCGGTTTTTTTGTCAGGCGGCGCTGCGGCGCAGGAGTTCCATGGCCTGATTGAGCTGGCTCATGCGCTGGTGGTTGCCGTAATTGCTGTCCGGATGGTGGATGGTCGCCAGCATGCGGAACTTGGCCCGCAGCATGCGGGTGTCGGGGGCGGCGCTGGGCGGGAAGCCCAACACATGCAAAGCCTCCTCGCGGTTGCGCACGCCTTCGGCCAAGGGTTCGAAGGCCAGCACCGACACGATGGCGCGCAGGCGTTCCAACTCGTCGTTGATTTCGCTCAACTGGTTCGCGTGGGCATGGGCGGTTGGTGAAGGCGGCGGCGGCGGCGGCGGAGCGGGAGCCGGTGGGGGGGGTGGCGGAGGTTGTTCGCGGCCATCCGAAATTTTGACCGCCAGATCACCCTTGTCCATCGCCAAAGCCAGACTTAAGGCCTTGCGGATAAAGGGAATATCGTGGCCCGGCGGCATCCGCACCTGCAGGCGCGGCTTACGCCGCCAGGGGCGTCCCTCGGCGGGGCCGGATTTCAGCACCACCGTCTCGCGGTCGTCGGCGGCAGGCTCGCCCGGATCGGGCTGAGTGGCGACGGATGCGGTGGGCACCACTAACAAGATTGAACGGGCAAGGTCACCGACGTTAACGTGACGGCGGATGGCCATGGATTCTACCGCATCGCGAAAAGCGGTGGCGCAAGGAACGGTATAGGAGTGCTTCAGCACGGGACTCGTCATCGCCGTCGGTGTCTCCCTGAGCGGCGGGTTCACATGTCAATAACGTAACGAATAGAAGGCTTTCACCGGCCCGTCAACTACGGAAGTTGGTGCAGCTCATCCCGGCGCGCGCCATCCTGCAAGTCCTTGAGTTAATGAAGGTTTAATGCGGCGGTGATTTCGCGCGGTTCATCTCTGTGCCGACTGTCCGGCGCGGCGTCAGAGCCATCTTCAGATGCAGTTAGGCGCAAATGCCCGCGATTAGTCGGATTTTTCCGCCGCCGGGTGGATTTTTTTGGCCCAGCGGTCCAGCACCTCGGCCAATTGGCGGCGATTGATCGGCTTGGACAGATAGTCGTCGAACCCCGCAGCCAGGCAGGCTTCGCGGTCGCCGGCCATGGCATTGGCGGTCATGGCGATGATGGGAATGCTTTTCTTGGCCGAGGCAAGTTCGCGGATGACACGGGTGGCGGTCATGCCGTCCATGACGGGCATTTGCATATCCATCAGCACCAGATCGTAATTGCCGCGCTCCACATGTTCGACCGCTTCGGCACCGTCATTGGCGATCTCTGCCTGATGCCCTAGCCGGGACAGCAGGCCGATGGCGACCTGTTGATTGATCTCGTTGTCCTCGGCCACCAGGATCCGCAAGCTGGGGCTGGTATCCACCGCCACCGCAGCTGCCGGCAAGGGCGCGGCAGGGAATGCCGGAACCTCCACCGCCTTGGCGGTGTGGCTTGTTCCCATCACGCGGTCCAACAGGGTGCTTTGGCGCACCGGCTTGGTCAGCACCGCATCCAGGCGCAGGCGTTGGGCGGCTTCGGGCAGCTCCTCGCCGGGGGCCGAGGTCGCCAGGACCAGCCGCAGCGCGGCAAAGGCCGGGTCGGCGCGCAGCATGACCGCCAGATCCAGCCCGCTCAGGCCCGGCATCTGGTGATCGAGCAGGCCGACGTCAAAGGGCGTGCCGTCCTGTATGGCCTGACGCGCCATCCTCAGGGCGATCGAGGCATCCTCGGCCACCTGAGCCTCGGCGCCCCAGGACTGCAACTGGCGCTGAAAGATATCGCGGTTGATCGGGTTGTCATCGACCACCAGCACACGCAAACCGGTCAGCGGCAGGCCGGATGGCTTGCCCGTCATGCCCTCGGCGCGCCGCAGCGGCGCTTGGAACCAGAAGGTGGTGCCTTTGTTCTCTTCGGAGGAGAAGCCGATTTCGCCGCCCATCATATTGACGATGCGCTTGGAAATGGCCAGACCCAGCCCGGTGCCGCCGAAGCGGCGTTGGGTCGAGGAATCGGCTTGGGTGAAGGTGCTGAACAGGCGCGGCTGCGCCTCGGCGGGGATGCCGATGCCGGTATCGACGATGCGCACCCGCATCCACGGCGTGCCATCCCGCTCTTCGACATCGACATTGATCGCGACGGTGCCGGTTTCGGTGAACTTGATGGCGTTGCCGGCCAGATTAAGCACCACCTGACGCAGCCGCCCGGCATCGGCCAGGAACACGCCATCGCAGTTGGCCGAGACGAGATAGGCCAGGTCGAGAGTGCGTCCCTTGACGCGCGGCGCCAGGATATCGAAAGCGCCTTCGATCAGCGGGCGGATTTCGAACGGGCCGTCCTCCAATTCGACGCGGCCAGCCTCCATCTTCGAGACGTCGAGGATGTCGTTGATGATCGTCAGCAACGAATCCGCCGAAATGCGGACGGTGTCGGCGAAGTGGCGCTGCTCCTCGCTCAAGGGCGTGTCCATCAACAATTCGGCCATGCCGATGATGCCGTTCATCGGCGTGCGGATTTCATGGCTCATGGTGGCCAGGAATTGGGATTTGGCATGGTTGGCGGCTTCGGCCAAATCCTTGGCGGCCAGCAGCTTGCGCCGATGCAAGCGCGACCGCTGAACGAACAGCAGCGACACCACCGCGCCCCACACCACCGCGCAGAAGCCGCCATAGACCAAAGCGAACAGGGTGAAGCGTTGGTGACGCAGGTCCGAAAGCGTGTCGAGCGGCGCGAACATATGCACCTGCATGTTCTCGCCCTGTAACGGCGCTTCGGCCATCACCGCCGGTATGCCTTGGGCGCCGATGCGCACGGAATAGGCTTCGCCGCTGGCCGAGGCGATAGGCAGCACCGGGATGCTGTCACGCTTGTAGGCCAACAGGCGTTCGGTGGCGGTCATGGTCAGGGCCGTCGCGCCCGGCAAGGCCTGAAGCAGCCAGTCGGGGTTGGTGGACATGACAACGACGCCGTGGCGGTCGGTGACGAAGGTGTCGCGGGCGGCGACGACCTGGACGATGGTCGGAATGTCGATCTTGACGACGGCGACGCCGCTGACCTGCCCGTTGCTCTGGATCGGCGCGGAAAAGAAAATGCCGGGAATGTTGGTGCGGCGGCCGACGGCGTATTGCACGCTCCTCTGGCCTTTTTGCGCGGCGCGGAAATATTCGCGGTCGGCGAATTTTTCTCCCACCAGCGTGTCGGGTTCGCCGGCGTTGCTGGAGCCCACGCATAGCCCGTCGGCATTGATGACAAAGGCCAGATCGATATTGATGCTCTTGGCCAGGAAGGCCAGATACTCGTTGAGACGCCCGGCATCCCCGTGTCCGGTCGTCACCGCCTGGATGGCGACGTCCTCATTGGCGATGACCAGCGGGAAGCCGCGGATATGCGCGATGGTGCGGGCGAAATCCTGGGTGAACTCGCCCAGCCGCACTTCGATGCTGGCATGGGTGCGGGCGACCAAGGCGTCGGCCTCGCGCCGTTCCCACTCCGCCGACAGCCACCATATCAGCGGCGCAGCCAAAGACAAGATCAGGACCGTCGTCAGAATCGTCTTGATGGCAGGGAACCGGAGCTGCACGGACGAGAGCACGATGAGCATCCTTCCCTTGATCAATTCGGCCAGAGGGTAGTCGGATGGTCGGGATTGTCAATAAGCGGTCCATCTACCTTTGGTTTAAGGTTCCATTAAGGTGGATGACACTGAAACGAGATGCCGATAGGGCTGCAATTCCGGTCGCCAATGGATGGTTTGGCCGCCTGGAAACAGGAACCGCAAGGCCTGACAGGGGATGCCGTGTTCGGCGACGATGCCTATGATATCTTCGGCAGGGATGACATCAACAGTGCGGGGTGCGGCACTTCCGGGGTTACGTCGCCGGAAATACCCGCTATAGTCGCAGTCTTTCCCGCCTTGCCTTAGACGAGTCGCAAGCCATGACGCTGGTTTTGAATATTGTGTGGATTATTTTCGGCGGTGCGGTGATGGCCCTGGGTTGGGTGTTCGCCGCGCTGTTGATGGCTTGCAGCATCGTCGGCCTGCCCTGGGTGCCGGCTGCGTTGCGGCTGGCCGCCTATACCCTGCTGCCGTTCGGCTCCACCGTGGTCGAGCGTGACGCGGGAACGGTCAGCCTGATCGGCAACATCGTTTGGCTGGTGCTGGCCGGCTGGTGGCTGGCCCTGGCGCATGTGCTGGTGGCGCTTTGCTTTGGCCTTACCATCATCGGAATGCCCTTCGCCTGGGCACACCTCAAGCTGGCGATGCTCAGCCTGACGCCGGTCGGAAAACAGGTGGTGGCCTTACCCCGCTGACCGTGACGCGGGGCCGGTGGCGGGTGTCAGTGATGCCCGCCATGGCCGTGATCGGCGGGCGCGTCGCCGGTGTCGGGGACGTGGAAGCCGGACAACAGGCCATAGGTGACCAGACAGGCCCCCAGATAAGCCGCTAACCCCAGGATCATGTTGGACATCTCTAACCTCTTCGTTAACGACGCCAAGCGAGCCTCGCACGCAGGATTGGCGCTGTCAACGCTGGCCGGGGCCATAGGTTTCCATCGATTTATCGCGCGCCGCCGGGTACAAGCCGGAGCGGACCGAGCATAGGGCCGCAGGGGCAGGCGAATTTCCGTCGCCAGACAGACCAGGGGTGACAGCATCATGGCGCCGACGACCTCCGACACCATCGACATCGAAACCGAAAATTCGGTCGAATTCCTGCGCGAACACACGCGCGGCTGTACTTTCGAGCGTGCCGACATCGCCAGTTTCTCCAAGCGGCTGCTGGCCGGTGACGCGCCGCCGCCGCCCTCGCCCGATGACGCCGCCGGGCTGAAGGTGGAAAAGAACGCCCTGGCGACGCTGTTCATCCCCAACATGTTCGCCCTGGCCGAGGAACTCCTCGATACCCAGCCGGGGTCGCTGTTCGCTCTGAACGGCGATCAGTTGAAGGTGGTCGCCCCCGACGCCGCCCGCTTCGTCATCGATCCGAACAATCCCCAAGGCAGCCTTTGCCGGATGGTCGAGCGCAGCATGAAAGCGGTGTTTCAGCATGTCGCGCCGCTTTACATCGCCGCCCTGCGCCAGACGGCGGCGGATGGCGATGCCCAGGCGGCATGGGCCGTCGAGGCCTTGCTGAACCGCTATGACGCGGCATTGGGCAATTATCACGGTCATACCAAGATCGCCGAGGCGGCGTTCTTCACGCCGGTCAACCATCTGATGGCGGGCATCAATACGGCGCTGTTCTTCATCCTGCGGGCGCTGTCGGCGATCACCGTGCTGGGCGAGCGGCGGCTGGGCCGTCCGATCACCGCCGAGGAACTGTGGGCGGCGGTGGGTGAGACGGTGCCGCTGCTGCTGACCATCGCCCGCTGTCATCTGGAGCAATTGCTGGAGTTGGAGCCGCTGATGGGCAAGGGCGGCGATCTTTATATGACGCAGCTCGACGCCTCGGCCTATGCGGCGGCGCTGGAAACCATGTTCACTCTGGCTCCCGGTCCCTTGCTGCGTCTGGAGTTCTCGCCACAGGTGCGGGCCGCCCTGCCCCGCCACCTGACCAGCGACAAACCGCGCACCGGTTGTCCGGCCCTGTTCGCCGCCACTGGAGACACCGAAAACGCCATCGTCACTCTGGTGCGGCTGGTCGGGCGGTGCTATGCCGGACTGCTCTTTTCGGCGGCTTGAGCCAAAGCGACATACCGGCGGGTGAGGGATCGCGCTATACTTGAGGCTTGCTCGTCCATGCCAAGAGGTCGAATCATGGTTATCGCCAAATTGATGTCCCGCATCGTGCCGGTGGTTGCCGTTGTGGCTCTGGCGGCTTGCAATGGCCCCACGGTCAGCCAGCAAAGCTCGCGGACCCTTCCCATCGCCGGGCTGTACAGCTACGGCGCCGGAGACCGCGATCTCGCTTTGGTGGTGCGCGGCAACCCCTTCGCCGAACCGCAGGCGACGCTGGATCAAGCGGTCGAACGCGACGTGGCGGATGGCGGCATCCTGCAACCGCCGACGCATCCGCGCCTGACGCCGCATGATGCGCGGCCTGGTTATCAATTGGTGATGGTGTTCCAAGGTGCCCCCACCGTCGATGGCAGCCAAGCCTGCGCCGGAGCGCCGGGGGGATCGGTGCAGCCGGGCGGTGCGACGGTGGTGGTCGCCGCCTTCTGTGTCTCGGGCCGCGCCGTCAGCGAGGTCACAGGCCGGGTCGTTGCCGGCAGTCCCGAGGATCCGCGGTTTCAGGCGCTGATGCGCGAAGTCGCGTCCGAGGTCTTCCGCCCCGACGAGTTTCAGGGCGGCGACGGCGGCGTCAACAGCCACTGACTCCGGCTCAGCCGATCTTGATCAGGCTGTCGCTCAGGAACGCATAGCGCGGAACCGCCAGATTGCGCGGTGCCGGGCCGTGGCGTACGCGGCCTGAGATGTCGTATTGCGAGCCGTGGCAGGAACAGAACCAGCCGCCCCATTTGCCGCGCTCCGCTGTTGGCGATTGGCCTTGGGGAATGCAGCCCAGATGGGTGCAGATGCCGATGACCACCAGCCAAGCCGGCTTCTTCACCCGGTCGTCGTCGCGTTGCGGATCCAGCAGGCCGGGCGACGTGTCATCAGCCTGCGCCTGTTCGATTTGTTCGGGCGTGCGGTGGACCACGAACACCGGCTTGCCGCGCCATTGCACGGTGATGCGCTGACCGACGGCGATGGGTGACAAATCGACCTCGATGGTGGCCAGGGCCAAGGTGTCCGCCGAGGGATTCATGCTGTCGATGAACGGCCACAGCGACAACGCGGTGCCGATGGTGGCGACCGAAATGGTCGCATAGGTCAGGAAATCACGCCGCGTCGGCGGCGGGGCGCTGGTTTCTGGCACGGGCAAGGGTGGTGTTCTGATCATCACGGATCTCCACGTCGTACGCCGTCCTGCTCGATGTGAGGCGTCCCCCCTGTTTCGACAAGGCGGGCTAAAAGCCGATGACCGAATGCAGGGCGAAAATGCCCAAGACCGCGACCAGATAGAATGCCACGGCGACCGCTATCAGGAACAGCGCGTTACCGGTGGTGCGGAAGGGATGAAAGCGACTTTCCCGGCGCACCCGGTCGGGGGCGCGACGGTCGCTGCCGCCGACGATTGTCAGGAACATCCGGCGGCCGAACAGCGGCAGGCTTAGGCGGATGTTGATGGCATGGCGTTTCCAGGTGCCCGACTTGCTGGCTTGCCACAGCGCGGCGCGCTGGTCGGCGGTCAGACTGTCCAGCACCTCGGGGGGCAGGCGCGCCAACAGATCGGTGACCTCGCCCATGCCCAAAGCCTGATCCATGTCCCTCGCTCCCCCTGCCGATAACGCCCACAGCGGCAGTCTAACCCTGGTCCGCCCCGCTGCACAGAGGTTATGCCCCCACTATGACGGGAGCGGATGCACGTGTCCCCGTTCGATGGCATAGGCGCGGTCGATCATGCCGGCGCCAAAGGCTGGATGCTGTTCGGACAGCAGGATCGCCACGCCCTCGGCCTTGATCGCCTGGATGGCCTTGACCGTGTCCTCGACCACCAGCGGGGCCAGACCTTCCGCCGGCTCGTCCAGCAGCAGCAGGCGCGGATTGCCCATCAAAGTGCGGGCGATGGCCAGCATCTGCGCTTCGCCACCCGATAATGTATCGCCGCGCCGGTTCAGCAGCGGCTGCAACGCTGGAAACAAAGCCAGCACCCGTTCCAGGGTCCAGCGCTTGCGCCCGGTGGGCGGCTTCGGGCTGTCCAAGGCCGGGGCCAGATCGACCAGTGGACGCGGCGGTCCCGGACGCGGCGATTGACGTCCGACCTCCAGGTTTTCCCCGACGCTCAACCCGGCGAAGATGCGCCGTTCCTCCGGCACATAGCCGATCCCCAACTGGGCGGCCAGATGGGCTGGCGCGCGGGTGATGTCGTGGCCGTCAAAGACGATGGTGCCGACGGTCGGGCGGACCAAACCGATGATGGTCTTGAGCAGCGTGCTCTTGCCGGCGCCGTTGCGCCCGACCAAGGCCACCGCTTCGCCGGCGGCGACGGTTAGGGCGACCTCGGTCAAGGCTTGGGCGCGGCCATAAAAGGCGTTGACGGCAGTGAGCGAAAGCATGGTTGCGGCTCCGGAACGGTACGCGGTCAGCAATAAATCAGTCTCAAGGACACTGTAAAATCCGAACGAACCCTTGTAATCCGCCAGCCAGGGGCTAGCGTTACAGAGGAGGAAACGCCGCAAGGAGAACGGTCATGGCCCCGCGCATCGATCATCTCAAGGATACCCTGGTCGAAAAGGTGGTGGCTTTGACACGGGAACGGCTCGATGCCGCCGCCCAAGTTCCTGCCGAGCGGCTGTTGCGGGCATATTACGCCAATGTCGCCCCCGAAGACATCCTGCGGCGTGAGCCCGAGGCGCTGTACGGTGCGGTGATGGCACTGTTCGCCTTCGCCCGTCAGCGCCTGCCCGGAACGCCCAAGCTGCGCGTCTACCAGCCCCGGCCCGACGAGGGTGGTTGGGATTGCGAGCACAGCATCGTCGAAATCGTCAATGACGACATGCCGTTCCTCGTCGATTCGGTCACCAGCGCTCTGCAACGGCTGGAAATCGGCGTGCATCTGGTGGTGCATCCGATCCTGCCGGTGACGCGCGACGCCCAGGGCCGCCTGATCGCCATCGTCGAGCCTGACGCCGCTGGGGCGCGGCTGGAATCCCTCATGCATGTCGAGATCGACCGTCAGGCCGCCGCCGCCACCGAATCGCTGGCCGGGCGGCTGACGGGGGTGCTCGCCGATGTGCGCGCCGCCGTCGAGGACTGGCCGATGTTGCGTGAGCGGCTGGCGCTGGTGTTGGCCGAACTCGACACTCCGCCGCCCGGTCTGGACGACGGCGAAGCGGCGGAGGCGCGCGACTTTCTGCATTGGCTGTATGACGATCATTTCACCTTGCTCGGCGTGCGCGATTTTCAATTCGGCGAGGTTTGCGCCGATGGATCGTGCAGTACCCGCATCGACCCCTCCAGCGGCCTGGGTCTTCTGCGCGATCCGGCCTTGCGGGTGTTCGACGAAGGGCGCGATCTGGCGGCGATGCCGCCGGAGGTGGGGGCGTTCCTGCGGCGGCCCAATCTGTTGCTGCTGGCCAAGGCGGACCGGGTCTCGACGGTGCATCGCCCG
>Ga0116225_1000052_pt1 | contig 87913 bp, 73 predicted proteins | sample Sb_taG_8_FD_88968 | JGI IMG/M metagenome (GOLD analysis project Ga0116225, IMG submission 88968) | Peat soil microbial communities from Weissenstadt, Germany - Sb_50d_c_BC metaG | ecosystem: Environmental > Terrestrial > Soil > Wetlands > Peat | place: Germany: Weissenstadt | collected 2010-09-21 | reverse complement strand
GATAATCCCAGGAGAACGCAGCTGATATTGTCACTATGTGTTTTGCGAAATGGAGGTCTGCGATGCGGAAAAATCAGGGCGAACGCCAGTTGGGCCTTCAGCACCTGTTAAACATGGGCTAGTAAGCCGAGGTCCTCGCTGACGCTTCGGGCTAGTAAGCCGAGGTCCTCGCTGACGCTTCGGGCTAGTATTAGTGGAATTGTGCACGGTGATGTAGACCAGGCCTCTGGCACTGCAATTGGCAAGATGGCCCGTGTCGATAGATCATTCATAGAATGAACATCGATTCTATCCGTTGGTCTTCTTGCACAGAGGGACTTTCCTATGGTCGTCAAGCCGAGAGTCTTTGTAACCCGGATCATTCCAGAGGTTGGTCTCGGCCGGATCAGGCAGCACTGTGACGCAGAAGTTTGGACAGATCCGCTGCCGCCGCCTTACGCAGTGCTCCGCCAGAAGGTTGCGGAGTGCGAAGGCCTAGTCTCACTGCTCACGGACAGGATCGATGCGCCCCTGCTCGACGCCGGCTCGCGCCTCAAGGTCGTCAGCAATTACGCCGTCGGCTTCAACAACGTCGATGTCCCGGCGGCAACGGCGCGCGGTATCGCGGTTGGCAACACACCGGGCGTCCTCACGGATGCCACGGCGGACATGGCCTTTTGCTTGCTCATTGCGGCTGCGCGCCGGCTCACGGAGGCCTATCAATACACTCTGTCCGGCCAATGGAAGACATGGGAGCCTTTGGGGCATTTAGGACAGGATTTGGCTGGCCGAACCCTTGGCATTTTGGGGATGGGCCGGATAGGTTACGCCCTGGCCAGGCGCTGTCAGCGCGGTTGGGACATGAAGGTTCTCTATCACGATGTTCGGCGCAACGATCAGGCCGAAAAAGACCTGGAAGCCAAATTCGTGGACCTTGACACGCTCTTGACCGAAGCTGACTTCCTGTCGATTCACACAGACCTCAATGACAAGACTCGGGGGCTGTTCAACGCGGAGCGCTTTGAGAAAATGAAGCCGAGCGCCGTTCTCATCAACACGGCACGTGGGCCGATCGTAGATCAGAAGGCTCTCTACGATGCACTCAGGGCGGGGCTCATCTTTGCGGCCGGCCTCGACGTCACCGACCCCGAACCCCCCGCAACAAACGATCCCCTGCTTAAACTGCCAAATCTGATCGTCGCCCCGCATATCGCGAGCGCCACGATTGGCACGCGCGACGCCATGGCAGCCATCTGCGCCAATAACCTCATCGCCGGTTTGAACGGTGACAAACTCCCTGCCTGGGTCAACCCGGAAGTGGAAGCGACTCGCCGACGTTGAGCGTGGGGTCGATTAGGAACTCCTTCCTTCCCCACTTGCAATCCGGATGCAGTCCAGCCAGACTGGAGATGTAAGTGGAAACATGACCGCGTTCGTGCATCCCTCGAGAAATCGACAGCTGCCGCTCAAGGTAACTTCCAGCGATGGCATCTGGCTTTCAGTGTCCAAATCCAATGTGTTCCCACGTCGTTCCTTCGCTGACGGCGTCCGGACGTGGTGAATTGACGTGCCCCAAGTGCGGCACGCCGCTGAAACATCCATTGAAGCAGGGCAAGCCGAAGCCACAGGAGGCTGCCAGGACTCGACGTCCATCAAGTTTCGGTGAGCCCCTGGTGCCGCCCGCGGCTGAGCCTGCCTCACCCATTCCTGAAGCCGTGCCGGTGGCCGTTCCCCTGGGGCAGGCAATCGAGTTAGTGGAGTCGGTGCCGCTAATGGAGTCGGTGCCGCTTACTGATTCTGGTGCGCCAGAGCCGCCGGCCCAAAACACGTTTTCATTCGAGATGCAGCCACCCGCCGGCAAGCCCAAACGACGGCTTTCTGGAAGAGTATGGCCGTGGATCCGGTACGCCGCTGTGCTCGTCCTTGTAGTGGTCGCCTTGCTGATCGCGCTGATCTCCTGGCGAGTGCTACCCAAGTACTTACGTGAGAACCGGGAGGTTGCCGGCGACATCCTCGAGTTTCCTCAACTCAACTGCAAGTTCATCAAGCCCGGTAGTCCTTGGGAGCCCGGCCACGGAAACATCAAGGCCAGCATGAAGGCGTGCCTCGTGATGCAGCGCCCAGAGCCAGAGGCGTCCTGGCTGGCGCTTGTCGCTCAGGACTTTAAAGATCACACGCCGAGCGCGGCTGAATTGAAAGACGAGGCCGTGCGTCTTCTTGGCAATTACTTCAACAAGGACAACCTTGAAATGACGTCGGGGGACACGCGGCTGGCAGGACTCAAGGCCCAGCTTTTGGTATTTCGCGGCGAAACAGAGGACAACCCCATGAGCGGCGAATGTGCGATGGTGGCCTCTCATGGTATAGCTTACTGGTTCGTCACCTGGGCTCCCGCTGGAGCAGCCGAGACCATCCAGGCCGAGTTTGCCAAGCTGCGCGACCGACTCGGTTTGATGAACGAGCGCAAGCATTGGCGGGAGCCACCCAGGGTGGAGAATTCGTTTCACGGGCATGCGCTCGATTATAGCCTGCGGGATTCCCCTCGAATCTGGCGAGAGTGGATGCCTGCCTCGGATTTTGATGCGGCCGCGGACATGGCGCTGGTCGCCCGCGACCCTTCGGAGGCAGGTGGGAAGCAAGATCAGAATACCAGTTTCGCGGCGAGCATCTTGTTCCTGGAATCGAAGGGAGGCCAGCCGAATCTCTCTGCGGCCCTGAAAGCGGCCCAATCCCTCTTAGAGGCGCAACAAAAGGCCGTTTATCCAGAGACTCGGATTGAAACAGTCGAGCAAAAGGAATCGACCGACAAAGCCGAGGATCTTGGTGGACTGCCTTGCCTTGTCTGGCATCTGCACGTGATCAATGGTGAAAAACGGCATCGTTATGTAATGCTGGGGGCCATTGATTTGCCGGGCACAAAGCTCATCTTCGAGTGCGAATGCGCGTGGGATGTCCGCGCCGACTGGCGGCCGAGGTTCATGCGCGTGCTGGAGACCTTCCAATCGGATGATTCCAAAAAGTCGGCAGACCCATAGCCCATGGAAACGAACTGAGTCTCGATACGTGTTTGAGCAGCCTACCGAGCTGGCGGCATGGCTCCAGGAGGGGGCGCAAGAACTTGTGAACCGGGTGCGCCCGGCGCAAGGCCTGGAGGCTGAACGGGAACCGCGCCAGGCGGAAGCCCGGGCAGTTGTGCGCTTGTAGGGCCAGGCGGAGGGGGAGGAGCCGTCCCTGCGCCGATGCTCCGGCCGCGATTGCGCAGGTTTTCCGCTTCGTTGCGAAGTTCCGTCGCGTTGGGCACGTGACGCGGCTCAAGTTTGTAAGTGAAGGTCCGCCTGTCCGTGATCCGCCACGGGATAATGTTCTCGCTGAAGAAATCGAGAGGGAAGTACTCGTACCAGGGCGAAGGGATTTCTTGCTCGATCTGCTGTGTTTCAAAGCCTTCTTTCACGAGGGTGAAGTTGTACTTGCCATAGTAGACAAAGTGATCGTCGACCGGAGTTTGGCCGATCATCTGGCCGTTGCGCATCACCATGGCGACTGGTGGATCTGAGTAAATGACATAACGGCGCTCGACGCAGCCGGTCAAGGAGCCCGCGCAAATTGCGGCGCCGATGAACCAGACATAATGCTTCATGAGATGCACTCGCCGGCTTCGAGCAAGAGTTCCAGGCTTCCATCGAGGGCCGACGCTTATAGGCGAGGCCCACTAGGCCGTCAAGGCGAATGGTCATCGGCTTCGCAGCCAGCCGGAATGGCAGATGATTACCTATCCTGTCTAAACACGCGCGGACTGAACGCTACCGGCTGATTGCCGCCGGAGAGTAGGTACTATGCAAGTGCTGCTCCGCCTTGTAGCATAAATAGAACACTCGCAAGGCACGGGATCCGGGGTGATTTCCGGTGATTGGCTTCGATTCGTTCGAATATGCAAGTTTGACCGACGTGGGGATTCGGCGCAGCCATAACCAGGACGCGCACGCCAGTCTCCTGGCGAGTGACGCCGAACAATGGCGGGAGCAAGGCCATATCTTTCTTGTGGCTGACGGCATGGGCGCTCACGCTGTCGGCGAATTAGCCAGCGAGTTGGCCGTCAGTTTGATCCCACACACCTATCACAAGTATGCGCCGCAGGGTGGCGTGCCAGCGCTGCGTAAGGCGTTCGTCGAAGCGAACGCGAGCATCCATGCCAAGGGCCAGCAGAACCCGGAATTTGGCGGCATGGGCACGACGACCACGGCGTTGCTTCTTCGGCCGGAGGGCGCGTGGGTTGGCCACGTGGGTGATAGTCGAGCCTATCGCATTCGGGGCGACCAGATTGAGCAGATGAGCTTCGATCACAGCCTGGTTTGGGAAATGGCCCGCCGCCAAGGCGTGGAACCGGAGGGCCTGCATGGCATTCCTAGCAATGTGATCGTGCGTTCTCTGGGCCCCGAGCCACTCGTCGAGGTGGACGTCGAGGGACCGCATGCCATTAAACCTGACGACATCTTTCTGATTTGCAGCGACGGCCTGAGTGGCCAGGTGAACGACCAGGAGATCGGCGCCATCGCCGGTTGTCTGCCGCCGGCCGAAGCTTGTAGGGTGCTTGTCGATCTCGCAAATCTACGGGGCGGGCCGGACAATATCACTGTGGTGATCGTCCGCGTGCGGCAGCAATCCCCTGCGAGGATGGAGCACTCGGGAGAACGGCGTCCCTGGTACCTGCGCATCCCTTGGCCGGTCTGGTGCTTGTTGATCGGCGTACTTCTCGCCGGAGAAGCGGCCTACTGTGTTTACTTCTTCCGGCATCCCGAAGACGGCGGCAGACATCCGAGCCTGCAGCTCTTTGGCTGGGGGTCTTTCGTTTTCTCCGCGCTTGCGATTGGTTCCGGGCTCGTCGGACTGGGACTCAATATTGCACGCGAAAAGCGTCGCATGGCGGCCGAGCCCGAGCATCCGCCGCCCAAGATTTATCGGCAAGCATCCTCCTTGATCGAACGCGCGCTCGTGGAGAAGTTGCGAGCTACCGTGGCTACATCCAGTCAACAGATCAAGGACAAACAGTGGGAACTGGATTGGAAGACTTACGAAAGCAACTGGACCTCCGCTGAGATTCTTCTCGGCCGGGGTGAGCTTGCGGCAAGTTTGCGTGAATTCTCACGCGGCATGCATCTCCTTGCGGAAGCTCTCCGACGCCAGCGACCACGCGGGCAAGGATTCGAGCCTCTTTGGGGTTGATGGGAAACACTGTGCTGGAACTTCTCTGCATCCTCTCCAATCAAGCGTTCACTTGGTGTCCGATTGCGGCACCGCTCCGAGGCTGCGCCAGAAGTACCAGGTCGCAATACTGCGGTAAGGCCGCCACGGCTCTGCGCGCTCGACCAGCGTAGCTTTCGTTGGCGTTTCGCTCAGACCATACTGTCTGCGGATTGCGGTCCGCACCCCCCCATCATCGACCGGGAAAACATCGAGCCTGCCCAACGAAAAGATCAGAAACATCTCAGCGGTCCAGCGGCCAATCCCCATGACGGGCAGAAGACTCGCGATGACCTCTTCGTCGGGAAGCTTGTGGATGCGTTTCAAGGGCACGGTGCCGTCCTGGATCTTCTCGGCAAGGTCGTAGAGGGCACGCGTCTTGGCGGCCGACAGCCCTGCCGTGCGCAAGGCTTCTGGTGAGAGTGCAAGGACGGCCGCGGGCGTAATGCCTGTCGATGCCAAGATCGATTCGAAACGCGCAGCGATGGCCGCGGCGGCTTTGGTGGAAATCTGCTGTGAGATGATGGACCGGACCAGCGCAGCGAAGCGGTCGGGCCTGTAACGGAGACTGCAAGGACCAATAGTCCGGATGATGGCTTTCAGAACAGGATCGCGCCGGGCAAGATAGCGCTGCGCGTTGCGGAGGACGGTAGCATCAGGAACGATCGTGCGCATGAACGGCTCCGCCTGAGTTGAGAGAATAAGGCCTAGGCTCTTCCAGGAATTGACCACGACCCTTTCCGTGCTCTTCAGTCTCCTCCGGCAGGGCTGGAAAATGCCGTGGGGCGCTGGATTTGCTCAGTTGGTATGCGTGGCATTGCTTTTCTTGATCTTTATCCTAGGTTTGGCAAGACGCAACCGCATGCCGACAACACCTCCGACTTCCGATGTGCTCATTGAAGAGAAGAAACTTCCTTTCGACTCAGGCAGAAGGCAGGTCGTTAGCTCCCGAGGCGGCGGTTTGGACTTCTCTTTCAAGCTGCTCGATAATCGTGGCGGCCACATCCACTCCAGTCGTCTTCTGAATGCCTTCCAGTCCCGGCGACGAGTTTACTTCCATGACCATGGGCCCCTCGGCAGATTCGATCAGGTCGACTCCTGCCACGCGGAGGCCGAGGACACGCGCGGCAGCAATCGCCGTCCGCCGATACTCTGCGGGAAGGCGGATATTCTTGGTCGTTCCACCGCGGTGGAGATTGGAACGGAACTCTCCGGCGACAGCTTGCCGCCGCATGGCGGCGACGACGCGGCGGCCGACTACCAGGGCCCGGATGTCCGCTCCGTTGGCTTCGCGGATGAATTTCTGGATGAGAATGTTCTGATCGAGGCCGTGGAATGCTTCGACAACGGAACTTGCCGCCATCGCGCTTTCGGCCAGGATCACGCCAATCCCTTGCGCCCCTTCGACCAGCTTGACCACCACCGGCGGTCCATCGACGCGTTCCATGCAAAGGGGAACATGCTCTGCCTGGCGCGTATACACGGTGGGCGGGACGCAGATATCGTGCCGGGATAGGATCTGGAGCGCGCGCAGCTTGTCGCGCGAGCGCGCAATTGCTTGGGATTCGTTCAGGCAGTAGACGCCCATCATTTCGAACTGACGAACCACGGCCAGGCCGAACACTGTAATCGAAGCGCCGATGCGCGGAATCACCGCATCGATATGGCCCACGGCTTGAGCTTCATAGAAGAGTTCCGGTTTGCGCCGGCTCACACGAATATCAAAGCGCAATGTATCGAGCACGCGAATGGCGTGGCCGCGCTGCTTGGCGGCCTCCACCAGAGCCCGCGTGCTGTACAGCGACTCGTTTCTCGACAAAACCACGATCTGCATGAAGGCCTCCGGCAGCCCGTTCGCTGTGCTTGGTCTTCAGCCACGGAGTTACGGTCAGGGCACAAAACGCTAAGGACTTTTCCTGCGCAACAGATACTTCTTGGTCACGTCGACGATGAAGTCTCCTTCAAGGGCTCTGCGGCCAACGATCATGCGGAAGAGCATACCGGAGCGATCGGTAATAGTCACCTGTACGCGCTTGGAAATCGGCCCGATGCGCAGGGTCGTTTCAATGAGTGGACGATATTCGCGCACACCGTTCGAGTTGCTTACGAGCACCATCCGCAGAACGGGCACGCGCGCGACCTTGCAGTGCGTTGGATTCTTTCGGTCCAACACGAGCCGCAGCTCTGCAACGGTGCCTGCAAGCGGATCTTCGAGTAATTCATAGCCGAGCACGTCCAAAGCCGTTGTGCGCGCCCCTGTGTCGATCTTGGCCTTCACGTGCCGCACATGGAACTCAGGAAGATCGACGAACTCTTTCCAACCTATCGTGATCAAAGAACTTGAATGCTCCTTCTCTCGAAAGAACGGACCCTCGGCCTTGGATGATAGGTTTTCCATTTCCCAATCCTCAGCTACCTGCTGCCTATTCTCCAGGTTTCTTTTTTCGCTTACGGACTTCCCGGATCTGGAAGTAAGCCAGGGCAAGCACCAGGAGCCCTGCCGCGCCGGCCACCATGGCGATTTGCCGTCCGCCGGGCAAAAAGTTCGACGAAGCCGCAGGGTCGTTCGCAGATTTTGGAGATGCGGGCGTCGATTCCGGGACCTCCGCGATCAGGTCGAGCGGTTGCGACTTGGGTCTGGCTTCTAGGACAACTTTTCGATGCTCCCTTAGCTCGGCTGCATCAAAGCGGCGATTCCACACGCAATCCTCGAAGATGATTGCTGCTGCGTCGATGTCGCCCTGGGCGTTGTATAGCTCACCCATTAGCCAGTACAGGCGAGTGTCCTCGGGCAGCCAAAGCAGGAGCTGTTGCACGATAGCTAATGAATCGGGTTCCAGCTTACTGCGCTCCTGGGAAGCGAGTTTACCGGGCTCGTACTGGCCCTGCTCGCCCACAAAGCGAACCGGCGCACCATCCTTGCCGAACAGGTTGTCCACGTTCTCGATCTTTTTCCCCCGCCCTCCCTGACCTGCCGCCTCCCGGTAGCGAAGCTTCAATAATCTCAGGTGGAAGCTCTCTGCCCGGCGAAGCCAGCGCAGCTGCTGCTTGGTCAGCCCCGGCCATTCCTCGGGCCAACTATCCAGCGCCTGCTGGAGATAACTAATAGCTCGATCGGGTCTGCCTGCCAGTTGGTGCGCGGTAGCCAGGTTAGCGATCGCCATGAAATTGCGGCGGTCCTGGGCCGCCACCGGGGTCAAGATTTCAACTGCTTCATCATACTGTCGTAGTCTGATCAATGTTTCTCCCAGATTCACTGCGTCGTCCGTGCCAAGCTTGCCTGAACGAGCCTTGGCCCGGAGGGCATCGCGCTCCGCCAGATAGCGCTTACGCTCGGGCCCTTCGGGTTTCTCAATGCCCAACTGCATCACGGTGCCGAAAACATCGCGGAAGTGGGAGAAGCTCAGTGGCTTTACGGTGTCTCCGTCAACAGAAGGCCCCAGGGGTGGTCCCGAAGATCTGTAAAGACCCGCGCGCAGAGGGTTCGAGGTCAAGAGAAGGGCCAGCACTACCATCACGGCATGTTTGGAAATCTGCTGCATGATCATTCGATACCCGCAGTTGAGATCCTTGGACACTTGGTCGCTCGCTAATGTTCCTCGCGTGGCACTGGCTGCAGCCCTCCCGCCTGACGGCTAAGCATCTCGCGAACCTCGCTAGTGATGTCGCAGCCCCCCGAAAGGTCGGAGATTAACGTCAACGGCGTATAAATGATGCCCCACGGTACTCCCCACCACCCAAGGAGCAGTGACAGAAAGGCATAACGGAGTCCGAGCAACAGTCCTGTTTCGCCTGCCTTCAAGAAGTAAGGCTGAGTTTGTCGGCGCAAGCTGACGAAGATGAGCGAGATACAATACTCGAAGAATACGAATCGACCGCCGGCCGCGATCGCCTCCTCCAGAGCTTCCGGTGCCAAGCCGTCTATACCGTGCACAAACATGGGCACATGTTCCGGTTTTTGGTCTAGAATTTGCTCCGTCCTTTCTACGTCGCCTTTCCACCCTAATTGTAGAAGGATTTACACAATTAGCTCGCAGCCGTGCTTAGAAGTTGGGCAGGCGCCAAGGGTACGGTACGAGAGAGCACTGACTGGAGGTCGAAGGATTGAGAATGAAAAACTCCCTGCAACTGCAACGCGAACTTGAGGATCGAATTCGGGAGCGCACCGGTCGCCGGATTCGCAATCTGGCCATCGAATTGTTGCCTGAGCGAGTCGTGCTCCGGGGGCTTGCTGCAACGTATCACATCAAACAGCTTGCCCAGCACGGCGTTCGCGACCTCCTCCCGCACGTCTTTCTCGAGAATGCGATTACCGTCATCGACAGTGCCCCCGTGGCCGGCTGATGCTAGCGGGACGGGTTCGCGCTTGTTGCACTGCCGAATGTGCACGTCACGCTGGTGGTGATGCCTCCCCTCGGTGCGAACCTGCCGACGACCAGGCAACGGACCGGCTTGCATGCAGCGACAAAATCATCGAGGAGTCGATTCACCAGGTGCTCGTAAAAGACCCCCTGGTTGCGAAAGCCTTGTAAATAAAGCTTAAGCGACTTCAATTCCACGCAACACTCCGCAGGCGTATAGGTATAGGTGATCGTGCCGAAATCAGGCTGGCCTGTCTTCGGGCACAAGCTGGTGAACTCGGGGCAGACAATCTCGATCGCATAGTCCCGCCCGGGATGCTGATTAGGGAACGTTTCGAGCTGATCGGCCGAAGGAACTTGGTTCATACCTCGATCCCTGCCCTCAAATCTGCAATTCACTGGATGGAAGCCGCTGGCTCCGAGAGCCGCGCGCCGTCTTCTTTTTAAAAGGCATGCCGCTTTACCGCAAGGGCCAGAACACGGCTCGCCCAGGGGCTGGCTATTCTCAAGGACCGCCTGGGACGGAAACGTTTGTCTTGGGGATGCCTTTGTGATGAAATCAGCGGAGCAGACGCGAGCGGCCCGGTGGGCTAGGAATATGAGGAACCCTTTTTCGCATGGGCTGCCGAGAAAGTGCGCGGCGGCTTCCGCGATTCAACCTGGCAGGCGTTCTGGAATTCTGCGATTGAGGGGCAAATTCCTGGAATAACGGCTAGTGGGAGGGTGCCTTCATGCCACTCGTGTGTTGTCCGGAATGCAGCAATGAAATCAGCGATGCCGCCTATAGTTGTCCTCATTGCGGCAAGCCGTTTCGAGCGGTCGTGAGATTGGGTTGCGATTACCGTTCGCGAACCACTATTTGCGGCTGGCCGTTGCTTCACGTGGCTACGGGTTTCGATCCGTTGACGGGCCGCAAGCGAATTGCGCGAGGGATTATCGCCATAGGCGATGTGGCTGTGGGAGTTCTGGCCTTGGGCGGGTGCGCGCTCGGAATCATTGCAATAGGTGGGGCATCTATCGGGCTGTTTGCGCTGGGCGGGTGCGCTATCGGTCTGCTCTTCGCGTTCGGCGGCGTTGCTATCGGCGGGATAGCGCTGGGCGGAGCCGCTGTCGGGGTGGTTGCCATAGGAGGTGGCGCAGTCGGTTACTACGCCTTTGGCGGCGAGGCCTGGGGTGTGCACCCACTTAGTGCGCTTTCCCAAGACCCCGCCGCCGTGGAATTCTTCCGAAATTGGCTAGGCGATTGGGTCAACCAGCTTGTGCGGAAGCCGTGACCCGAGGACATTACTTGAGCCGCTTGGAGAGTTCGTCTTCCAAGCCTCCCACTTGCTGAATTGCCCTGCTGACCACTTTGCCGTCCTTGTCAACCAGGAACAGGTTGGGCAGCACCATCACTCCGTACTGGGTTGCCAGCGGACTCTCCAGTCCGCCCGGTTGGAACAGGTGGAAGCCGGGAGCCGGCGAGCGCTGCAGGAAGGCGTTGGCCTCTTCGGCGGTATTATCCAGGTTAACGCAGACCAGCGCGAGGCCCTTGGCGGCAAACTTGTCCAGCAGGAGCCGCAAGGTCGCGAAGTCGCCTACGCAGCGATCCTTGTTCCAACTTGCCCAGTAGTAGACGATGACGGTCTTGCCGCGCAGTTGCTCGATGTTGAACCGACCGCCGTCCAGAAGCGAGCCGGACAATTCCAGGGACTTGCCTTCCAGATCCAGTCGGCGCAGCGCTCCCTGGGCCTTGGCTCCGAGCGGGTGATCCGAGAAGTCTTTCGCCAGGCGTTGGTACCATTTCTTGGCCTCGGTCTCCTTGTTGACGAACTCGCTCACCATGCCCAGCTGCATCAAGGCTTCCGGGGCGTCTTCGGCACGAGGGTAAGCGTCGACAAACTTTGTCAGGCGCTCCAGCCATTGCTCCTGCACCTTGACGATGTCCGGACCAGGCTTGGCCAGCTTGGCCGCATTGTCCGCCGACATTTCGCGGAAGGTCACGTAAGCGGCGACGGGAGTGTTCGGCACGGCCTTGATGATCTGTTCCTCGAGGCGTGCGAGGCGCTGGTAAGCCTTCCGATCGTTGTCCGGGCTGTTCTGGGCAGCGGCGCTCAGGCAATCCGCCACCTGGCGAATCCATTGTTCGCGTTCTTCCGGCTTGACCTTGGCCACAATCTGCTCGAGCAGATTAGCGCGCTGCAGGTTGTAGTCCACGATGTCGGTATTCGGACCAGGAGCGTCCACGCCCTTGGGTGCCCTGGCGTCGAGGTCGCGCAACTGGTCGAGCAATGCCTGGACAGCCGGATCCGTCGGCGTAGCGCCCAGATCGCCCATGCCGTCCCCGATCGTGGGGGCATCAATGATTCGCCAGGCCAGGCCGACTTTGATCAATTCACCGGTCTGGATCCAGTCATTCTTGCCGTTCGTTTCGCAAAGGATGGTGCCGCGCGCATACTTGATCACGTCTTGCTTGTTGCCGAGAGTTTCGGCCGGCACGCACTGTGGCGCGGTCGTTTCCAGGTGCAGCCAGCGGGTCTTGTCATTAATATTGGTCAGCTTGCCAACGGTGTTCTGGAACTTGGCATAGGCCTGCTTTTGCAGCTCCAGCAGGCGTGCGGCTTCCGCGGCCGGCAGGTCGAGCGCCTTGATCTCCGTCTCGGTTATGAAGAGAGCCTGGATGCGATTGAAATCACGGTTGATGACGGCCAGGAGAATCTCCTGGCTCACCTCTTCGGCGGAGATCATTTTCCAGCCGTCGATTTTGCCATCCTTGTTCAAGTCAACGCCCCACTTCATGCCGCCGCTGTTCAGCCAGCGGAACTGGTCGGGCTTGGGATCGTATTGCGAGGAGAACTCGCGGTACACTTCGACACCATCTAGGTAGTAAGACCAGACATCGATTTTCCGGTCGCCATTCGTATCGAAGAACTTGCGCAAGGGACGGCCTTGGGGATCACGCACGAGCCAGCCGCTGCCGCCACGTTCGCCGCTCAACAACTCAACAGTGCAGGAGCTTTGCTCTTGCGCCGAGGGTGTGCTGTAGATGACGCCTTCCTGATGCGGACGGAGGCGAAGAATGTCGGCAGCCGTATACTTGGCGGCGTGCACGACGCTGCCGCCGGCCAGGAAAACCAGACAACCCGCCAATAGTCCGATGCCCTTGCGTTCCCTCGTCATCCCAATCTCCTTCTTGGTTTCAGCGCGCGACGGTGCGGCGACGCCTACAAGGTGAAAGGGGGCTTGCCCAGGCGGGGCATGGTTCAAAATGGAGTCAGGCACCCTGCGGGCCGTTCCGGCAAAGGTGCCTGACCCCTTTTTGAACCATGCCCCAGGTGGACAAGCAGCCCTCGCGAACTTATCTTCGGCAACGACGAGATCGGCAGTTCAACACAATTGGTTGAATTCGTGCTAATCGACAGAAGAGGTAAATTGCGCGAAGATGTCGAGAATTGCTAAGATGCTGGCGCGTTTCGCTGGAGTTGTCCCGTCCTGGAGCGAGGCGCGCTTCCGCGGTTTGACGGCGCCGTTGTTTCCGTGTGAACAAGCATCATTCGGAAATCGTATTAGCTTTGATTTATTCCCCAACTTGACGCATTTTCCCGCCCCAGCTATAATTTTTCACACAAGGATGGGCAGCATTGTAGTAACCGGCGCAACCGGCAAAGCTTACGATCGTGACGGGGGTGCAGAGAGGGAAGGCGAGCCGGTTGAGTCGCGCCCGAGCGTTATTTGGTGAGTGCCAGGGAGGGCGAAGCCCACGCTCGCAGACAATTGGCGTGATCGGAGCGACGCACAAGGACGTTCTTGTCCGTGTTCTTTGCCGACATCACTCAGGCAAGGAGAGCCCCTCGCAAGTGCAAGGCGCTCATGCCGCCAATTTGTCCTCGATCCAGCCTTCTACGCCTGTTGGCGGATGCGGCGGATCGGAGCGGTAGTGTCGACGTTTGCCTTCCTCGGATGACTCGATAGCGATTAGCACTGGATTCTGGAAGCAAGTTCGTTGGGGAACGTGCGTTTCCATGATCCGGTTCCTCCATTCCCGCAAGCGGGTGATCCTTGGCTGACGATCGGGTATCCCTGATCAAGCAGGCCAACGACATCGTGGACGTCGTGGGCAGTTATGTGACCCTGCGTCCGGTCGGTGCCAAATTCAAGGGTCTCTGCCCGTTCCACGACGATCATCGCCCGTCCTTCGACGTCGATCCGCGCCGGCAAAACTACCGATGCTGGTCGTGCGGAAAACACGGCGACGTCATCACCTTCGTTCAAGAGCATGAGCGCGTTGATTTTCGCGAAGCGCTGGAGTTGCTGGCGCGCCGCGCGGGAATAACTTTAGAAAAAAGAGCAGATTCCCCAAATAATCAAAGCCGCGCCCTTATGCTTGATATAGTGTGCTGGGCCGCCGAGCAGTACCACACCTGTCTCCTCGATTCGCCTCTCGCCGATGCGGCGCGTCGCTACCTGGGAGAGCGGAAGCTGCTCGGCGAAACCGTGCGCCGCTTTGGTCTCGGCTATGCTCCCGCGTCGTGGGATTGGCTGCGGCTCAAAGCGGAGCAGGCCGGCATGTCGGCGGAACTGCTGCAGACGGTAGGCTTGTTGCTGGCTCGGAACGAGGGTCAGGGCTATTACGACCGCTTTCGGGACCGCGTCATGTTTCCGATTCGGGATCCACGAGGGCAGGCAGTAGGATTCGGCGGGCGCATTCTGACCAGTTCCCCTTCCGCGGATCAGGGGGGGAAGTATATTAACTCAAGCGGTACCCCGCTCTTTTCCAAGAGCGAATTACTCTACGGACTGGACCAGGCCCGGCAGGCGGCAGCAGCCGCAGGTTTTCTGGCCGTGGTCGAGGGCTATACAGACGTTTTGATGGCCCATCAGATGGGGATTGCCAACGTCGTGGCCACCATGGGGACCGCGCTCAACGCCCGCCACGTGCGGCACCTGCGCCGCATCGCGCCGCGGGTAGTATTGGTGTTCGACGCCGATGCAGGGGGCAACACCGGTGTGGATCGGGCCCTGGAAATCTTTGTCGGCCAGGACGTGGACCTGGCGATCGCCACCCTTCCGGAAGGTATGGACCCTTGTGATTTATTGCTCCAGCAAGGCCCGGAACCGTTCCGGGCTGCGCTGACGAGCGCGGTCGATGCCCTGGAGTTCAAGTTGGACCAGGTGCTGACAAAAGATGCATCGCAGGGAATCGAGGGACGGCGCCGAGCCATAGACTCGGTGCTTGGCGTGATCGCCCTTGTTCCGGAGATGCCCGGGCAATCGATCGCCATCAAGCGGGAGCTGGCTATCACTCGGATTTCCCAGCGCCTGGCGATCAAGGAAGAAAGCTTGTGGGCGCGGCTTCGAGAACTGCATGAAAGCACCCAGATGCGCGAGCGCAAAGCTCCGGTTGCGGCTGAAGGCCAAGCGAAGGCAGAAACCATGGTCCGCGCCGCTCCAGCGCCTGCGGAAGAGCGTGAATTGCTCGAGCTGCTGCTGGCCAATCCGACTCTTGTAGCGGATGCGGCTGCCCTCATCACACCCGATCAATTGAAGCACCCGGGCTTGCGTACGCTGCTGGAAGGTCTCTATGCTTTGCAGGCCGAAGGTGAGCCGCCTACCCTCGACCTCCTGCGCTCGCGCATGGACAACACGCACTTGGTGGCAAAGGCTCTGGAACTGCAGGAAGTCGGCAAGATGCAGGGCGAGCCGGAGACCTGGTTGCGGCTCTTGCTCGCCCGGTTCCAGCGCAAATACCGGTTCGAGCCGGAGCATCAGGAGCTGAAGAGTCAGTTGTTGACCGCCAATAACCATGCAGCCGCGCTGGACTTGCTCCGGCGGCTGCAGAACCCAAACTGAGGACATGACGCCTGATATCTCCAATGCTGTGGGTGTCAGGACTCGAGGTGAGGAGGGCTTTGATGGATTTGAAAATGGATGAAGGCCTGAAGGCGTTGCTCGATTCGGGCAAGAACAAAGGCTACCTGACTTACAGTCAGGTCAACGAGTATTTGCCCGACGACGCCGTCAATCCTGAAAAGCTCGATCAGCTTCTCCTGATCTTGGAAGAGCATGGCATTGAGCTGATCGATGAGACAGAGGCCGAGGAACGCGAGGCCGGTCCCGCTGCCGCTGCGGGGCAGGACGGACCGCGCGAACTCGACATCACCTTCATCGAGGAGGAGGACAGTCGCCGCATCGACGACCCGGTGCGCATGTATTTGACGCAGATGGGCGAGATCCCTCTTCTCAAACGCGAAGAGGAGATTGCCCTCGCGAAGAAGATTGAGGTCACGCGCAAACGTTTCCGGCGGAAAGTCCTCGAATGTGACGGTGCCCTGCGCCAGGTCGTGGACACCCTAAGGCGCGTCCACCGGGGCGATCTACCCTTCGACCGCACGGTCAAGGTATCGCTCACCGAGAATCTCGAAAAAGACAAGATCCTTCAGCGGATGCCCCATAACCTGAAGACGCTCGAACATCTGATGGAGCAAAACGACAAGGATTTCGAGCAGATTGTCGATTTGCGCATTTCCGAGGACGAGAGGCGTAGATTGCGGCGCAACCTGCGTCTGCGCCGCCGTAAGGCCGTTACCCTCGTCGAAGAGTTGAGCATCCGCACCCAGAAGGTCCAGCCGCTCATGAAGAAGCTGGAGCAAATCTCGGCGCGGATGGACGAGCTCCAGCAGCAGATCGAGGATCTGAAGGGGCTGCGCAGCGCCAAGGAAGACCGCACCAACCTCGAGAAAGAGCTGGCAGACCTCATGCTCATGACGCTCGAGGAGCCCACCGTTCTCCACAAACGCGTGGAGATCGTGAAGAAACGATTTGCGGAGTACGAAGAGGCCAAGCGCGCCCTTTCCGGCGGCAACCTGCGTCTTGTGGTCAGCATTGCCAAGAAATATCGCAATCGCGGCCTGAGCTTCCTTGACCTCATCCAGGAAGGCAACACGGGGCTGATGCGCGCAGTCGACAAGTACGAATATCGCCGAGGTTACAAGTTCAGCACCTACGCCACGTGGTGGATTCGCCAGGCGATCACACGCGCGATTGCCGACCAGGCCCGTACCATTCGCATTCCTGTGCACATGATTGAGACGATGAGCAAGCTGCGCAACGTCTCCAAGAAGCTTCTGCAGGAAATGGGCCGCGAGCCGACGATTGAAGAAACGGCCCGGGCAGCTGGGATCACCATCGAAGAAACGCGCCGCGTGCTCAAGATCAGCCGGCATCCCATTAGCCTCGATAGGCCGGTGGGGGAAAGTGAAGACAGCTACTTTGGCGATTTCATTGAAGATGATACCGCTGAGTCGCCGGTCAGTGCCGCGACCCAGGAAATGCTCAAGGACAAAATTGAGCAGGTGCTCAAGACGTTGACCTACCGCGAGCGGGAGATCATCAAGCTCCGCTACGGTCTGGGAGACGGCTACACGTACACTCTTGAGGAGGTCGGCCGCATCTTCAAGGTGACTCGCGAGCGCGTTCGCCAGATCGAGGCCAAGGCCGTGCGCAAGTTGCAACATCCCGTGCGCAGCCGGCAACTCGAGGGCTTCCTCGATGGAGTTGTACGCCGCTGACGCTTGCGACCGCCGGTCTCTTCGACCGGCGGTTTTTGTTTCTATACAGTAATGAATAGCAGCACTATTCGGCTGGAAGAGACGAGAATGTTTACACCCTGCATTCTAGGCCGTGACACGTCCGCCGCAGCCATGAATCTCTGGCTCCCGAAATTCGAAGGAGGCATCCGCGATGGCTGGTCCGGCCACCATTCTGCGTGAAATTCACCGCTTACGGCGACATGCGGCGAACTTGAAGGCCGAGATCGACCGAATTCCACAGCTCACTAAGCTTCAGCAGGCCAAGGTCGCCCGACAGGAAGAGGCCCTCCGTGAAGCGCAGGAGACGCTCAAGCGGCTAAAGGTTTCGAGCCACGAAAAAGAGCTGCAACTCAAGACCAACCTGCAGCAAATTACCAAACACGAAGACCAGTTGAACAAAGCCGGTTCCAAGAAAGAGTACGACGCTCTCAAGGTTGAGATCAGTAGCGATCGCAAGAAATCCCAAGAACTGGAAGATCAAATCCTTGAAATCATGGGCCAGATCGAGGAGCGCACCGCTCAGATTCCTGAGGCTGAAAAGAACGTCAAGCAAGCCAAAGCGGAATTTGCGGAGCTCGAGAAGAACCTGCAGGGGCGCGCGGAGAATCTGGCCCAGCAGCTCCAGGAAGCACTTCGCACACTTGCGACTGTCGAGGAAGGGCTGCCCCCGGATATCCGTCCGCTCTATGACCGGCAGGTAAGTGCACGTGGCGAAGAGGCCATGGCCCAGGTGCAGAACCGCACCTGCATGGCGTGCTACACGGAGATCACTGCACAAGCTTTCAATGACCTGATGCTGAGCCAGTTCGTGCTCTGCAAAAGTTGCGGGCGGGTTCTCTATCTGCCGGAATGAAAGGCATTCCTCTGACCGCAGCTGAAGACGGGCAAGAGCATTTCTCCAGATCGATAGAAAAAGAGCCAAAGAGCGTATCCGAATAAGGGGGACAGGACCTTTGAACTAGAGGTCCTGTCCCCCTTATTCGGATACGCTCTAAATCAGCTGGCGGGCCACTTGAAGCAATTCGGCGAGGCGGAACGGTTTCGCGAAGACTCGCGCTGCTCCCAATTCGAGGAGCTGCTCGTGGCTGTAGTCGCCGCTGTGGCCGCTCATGAAGCAGCACTGAATGGATGGATTCATTCCGCGAAGAGCTGCTAACGTTTCCACGCCATCCAGGTCCGGCATCCGCACATCCAGTAGGACAAGGCCGATGTTTTCGCGATTCTGCCTGTACTGATCGAGAGCCTCCTGTCCACCGCTGGCCAGCCAAACGCTGAATCCGTGTTGGCGCAGGACCATGTCCAGCAGCGTCCTCACCGGCACCTCGTCGTCCACCACAAGGATTCCAGCCGGTCGGGTTTTCAACGGCGGCGGTTGCTTTGCCGTCTCTGAATTTTCCTGTCGCTGGTTGGCAAGGATCATTTCCATATTCCCCGCAAACTTTTGAGTTATTCCCCGGGTTTGCTCCACGGCCGACTTGGGCAAAAGGTCGATCTAGCAAGATATCACAGGCCGACTGAATTGCAAGGAAAGTCGAAGCTTTGCTCGAAGTTAAAGGGGGTCCGTGCGCTTGATGAAGCGATCCATCAGGAACGGCGCACCAGCAAAATGAGATTGCACAGGACGCTGACTCCGAGCACGACTGCGAGAACAACGATCCAGATCATATGGTTCCCGGCCGCTTTCTTAGATACGCGCGCGTGGCCCTCGCCCTCATCCTCGTCCATTTCGCCGCTGGCCAGTCCTCGCAGGGTGCCGGCGCCGATGCGGTCTCGAGCAAGCTTGGGCGGCTCACCGTTGAGCAGGCGTTCCAGATCGATGATGAGATCGCTGGCGGTGCGGTAACGTTGACGGCGGTCCTTGGCCATCATGAACTCCACAACTTCGCCCAGTCCCGATGACAACACCGTATTGAGATGGTCCGGGGGCGTTAATTCTTGTTCGAGGTGCGCATCGAGAACGACATCGATCTTGCTTCCTGGGAACGGAGGCTGCCCTGTAACCATGTGGTAAAACGTCGCTCCCAGCGAGTAGATGTCGGCGCCCGCATCGATGTCTTCCTGGCCATGAATTTGCTCAGGGGCAATGTAATAGGGCGTGCCTATGGTCATGCCCTTTTCGGCGCGGGCCATGTCCTCATCTGCCGTCTCCCGCGCCATGCCCAGATCTGCCAGTTTCACGATTCCGTCAGGGGTAAGGATGATGTTGCCGGGTTTGACGTCCCGATGGATCAAGCCGCGGCGGTGAGCGTGTTCCAATGCCTGGGCCACCTGGAGGACGATATCGACCGCTTCCTTCTCGGTGTAGACTTTGCCTTTCTCCAATTCCTCTTTGATGGTTGTTCCATCGACGTACTCCATCACGAAATAATGGAGGCTGCCGGCAGAGCCGACGTCGATGGCCTGAACGATATTATTATGGCTAAGCTTGGCCGCCAGGTGCGCCTCGTGTTTCAGCCGCTCGAGCAGCTCTGGGTTGGCTGCCATGCGCGGATGAATCATCTTGACCGCCACCAGGCGATTCATGCTCAGTTGCCGTGCCTTGTACACGGTCCCCATCGACCCCTGGCCGAGTTTCTCCAGGAACTGGTAACCGGGGATTTGTTGGTGCAGGAGTGCGGAAAGCTCTTGACCGGCACGCCGCGCTTGATTTGGCGTCAGCGAACCGGCTTTGACGAGGCGTGTCAGAAAGGACTCGGCGCTGCTGCGCGTAATCGGCCCGAAACGGCAAGGTTGGATTTCTTCGCGAGTCACCAATCCGCGGCTAATGAGGGCATGAGCGAGGCGTTCTTCATCGGCATTGATGGCGGCCGGATCCGGCTTCGCCGCTGCCTGGGCGGGGCCGCTTTCTGGCGTAGACAACGTCGCAGTCCTCGCACGGTTCGTCTGGGGGCTATCCTTCGTTTCTACGGGCATGCGCGCTAACTTGTCAACGGCAGTTCATGCCTGTGAAGGTCTCATGAAACGAGCCCCCTATTCTGCGCCTGTCCTTGCGTGGCCCTCGCGTGCCCTGGTACCATAAAGTAACTTTTTTTGAACCTTGGCTTGCTTGGGCGCATCTGGGCTTAATGACGAGCATGCTAGGGTGCGTGGCTCGGTGGCTGGTACAGGATGGCAGATTTGTAAGGGGAGCTTTATGAATTCGAGTCCCGGCTCGGCCTTGGATGCCAGTGTCCTGGTTCTGAACAAGCTGTTCATGGCCGTGCACATTATCTCTGTCCGCCGGGCCATTTGTCTCTTGTGCAAGGATCTCGCCGAGGTCGTAAGCCTGGAGGACGGTCAATTCGCCACATACGACTTTCACACCTGGCGCGAGGTGAGTGAGTACCGGGCTCGCCTTTACAGGCAGGAGGATGACGATTGGATCCGTACCGTCAACAGCGAGATCCAGGTGCCGCGCGTCATTCGCCTGGTGGCTTACGAAAAGCTGCCCAAGCAGACGGTCAAGTTCAATCGGCGCAACATTTTTGCCCGCGACAATAACCAGTGCCAGTATTGCGGCCGCAAGTTCCCGACCTCGGAACTCAGCCTGGATCACGTGACCCCGCGCAGCCAGGGCGGCACCAGCACCTGGGACAACATCGTGTGCGCGTGCGTCAACTGCAACGTCCGCAAGGGGGGACGAACCCCCAAGGAAGCCCACATGGGCCTCATTCGGAAACCAGAGCGGCCCAAACGCAGCCCGCTCTTGAACCTGAAACTGACGCATCGCAAGTATCAGTCTTGGCGGACCTTCCTAGAAAATGCCTACTGGTCTGTCGAGCTGAAGTAAAGGATTGCCACGAAGGTCTTGCACGACAGGGTTCCGCCCCGTTTGAGTTCGAGGCGGAACCCTTTTCCACGGGATCCCCACATCTCCGGCGACCAGCCATCGACATGGCTCCCTGAAAAATGCCGCCGTTTTTGGCCGACTCAATCGAAACTTTTCTTGCGATGTCTGGTTCCATATTCAGTACCGTCGAGAATCGTTCGCATCAAACATGAGGAGGCTCCAATGTGCAAGTTCCGCTTTGCGGCAATAGGTTTCGCGTTGGCGGTAGGTCTGTTTTTTGGAGGCCAGGGATGGTCCTCCTCTGACGCGGCAAATGCGGCGTTCAGACCTCGGCCGGCTGGCGAGAAGGAGCGCCATCCACATATCCACAGAGCAATTACGGAGCTGCGTGAAGCCAAAAAAGAGTTGCTGACCGCTGACCACGATTTCGGCGGCCATCGGGCCGAGGCTGTCGAAGCCGTCACCATTGCCTTGAAGCAATTAGAGACGGCATTGAAATACGATAAACGCTGATTTCGACTGCTGTGCAGACGCTTGGTCTGGCTGCACGCAGCCTCGCCGGGGAGCAGCTTGGCCAGCAAGGCTCCCGTTTCTTGCCGAGGCGTGGGGATGCCGCGTTCTTCATTTCTTGAGACGTGCATCCACGGCCGCGGCGAGACGGGGGTTCGATAACAATTCGGCCAAAGATGCTTCGACGATGTGGCGGAGGACATCGAAGGGACCGATGTTGCCCAGGATTTGTCGAGCGGTCTTCTCCAACTCCTGGTGCCGCGCCTTGAATTCATCGTTTTTCAGCGAGCGCACCTCGATAAAGAGCTGTACGACCTTTTCCGCGATTTCTCCGCCCTTTTCAACATTCAGCCCGGCCGCCAGTCGCCCTATCTCTTCCGGGATTTCATCCCGAAATTCCTTCCATTTCTTGTCATCCAGTTCGCGGACACCGTCAAGTGCCGTAAGCAAAGTCTCCACCGGATCGGGCATTTGAGTCCCAAAGCTGGCCACGTGCGCCGCCACCTGGCGGGCAGTGAGCAGCTTGAGCACCTCCGGCGCATGAGTGCGCGCCTCGTCGGTAATCTCCAACCCGTCATCCAGATCGGGATTCTCCTTATCGCGCAGGCCTTCCAGTTTTTCCTGAAGTTCGTCGATCAGCTCTTCGTTCTTGGCAGTCGCCAGCGCGTCGCGCAGCTTGCTCAGTATCTTGTGAAAATCGCTGCTCGCTCTACTCTTCTGACGGGCCCCTGTGTCTCCAGCAGTGTCCTTCGCCAGCTTGCGCAGCATTTTCAACTGGTTAGGGGTGAAGTCAAAGATGTAGATGGTTTGCAGTGCTGAAACCTCCATACTCAGTTCGTTCAAGGTCGGCGGTTTCTTACCGGCAGAATCGTCCTCAGCGGCAGCGGGAAGCGCCGGACCGATTAGCAGAAACGCGGGCATCAGGAACAAGGCTCGTGTGAGGCGGAATGACATCGCTTTTACCTCCCGAAATCGCAGTCTAGATTCTACCGAACTGTCGGGAACGAACGAGAACAGGTTACCCCAACTCCGCATTACTGGCAATCGCAGGAAAAGCTGGAAAGCGTCACTCTCCCCGGGCTGAGCCCAGGAAGCGGAATCTGCGCAGTGATAAGACAGAAACCCTTGCCTGCGCAACATTTATTGAACAGGATGGCCTACCCTGTCTGCAAGGGCTGGCATCGTTTCCTGGCCGTGCATGCGCCAGGACGGAGACGGGAAGCTTATTGTCGATCCAGGGAGTCTATCCAGCGAATCAGCTCGCGAAGCATTACACCGTCGAGATACTGGTTGCCTGCTTCGGGGATTTCGTGGTAGACGACGGGGAACTTGTGCTCCGTGAGTTTTTCCTTGCTTTGTTGGATGCCTTCAAGCAGGGGATCCTTGCCGCCTGCGACAATGAAGAATGAGAGGCGCTGGTTGGCAACATTGTCCTTGGGGGGATTGTTGAGGATCGCACCCGTGGTGGCGACGCCGCGAATGAGATCGCGGGCGTTGAAACCCATGTAAAAGGCCATCTGGCCGCCGATCCCCATGCCGTGCGCCACGACGCGCTGAGCATCGATGGTGTATTCGCCCATGACGGCGCGGGCGGCCTGGTTTACAAAGTCGGCTTCGCTTCCCAGCCAACCGCCTTCGCTTTCAGCCTTGGGGCAGAGAAGAATCAGGTGGTTTTCCGCGCAGAAATCATCCCACGCGCCGATGATCTGTTCCGTCTCCTTGTCCTTGCCTTTGCCGGCCGGATGCAACCAGATGACAAGGGCGTACGAGACATTGGGATCGTAGTCCTCGGGGACATACACCCAGTATTCATGATCGCGGCCGGGGGTGGAGCGTTTGAGTAAACCGGTTTCTGGTTTCTTCTTCTCCTCTTTCTTGTCTTCCTTCTTCGCTGGGATCCTGGGCGGTCCGGTCCGGGCAAGTTTGCGTGGAGCGAGAGCCTGCTTCTTGGAGGCAAGTTCGGGCAGCTGCTCGGGAATTGCCTCGGACAGCACGCCGAGGGTGACCTTGACGGTCTCGGTCTTCTTCGATGCTTTCCGATTCACTTGAAGCGACAATTCTGTTCCAGGCTGCAGGTGGTCGAGCGCAAGACTCAATTCGTCCCGTCCGGAGAATGCTTGTGGAGGAGTCGTCGCCAGGCCGATTTTCATAATCCGGTCGCCTGCCTTGAGTCCAGCGGCATCGGCCGGCCCCTTCGGGAATACATAGCGGATTTCTTCGCCCAGTTCCGGATCGTCTCGCAAAGCAAGTATTCCCAGGAAAGGATGGATGAAAGCGGAGAGCGTGCCCGACAATTTTAGGTTAGGAAAGCTAAGTTCTTGCTTGCCGCGCAGGACCTTGACCGAAACCGGTTCTCCCTCGTATTTTTCTCCCAGTAAGTGAAGCACCTGGGCCTGGCGGACAACGCGGACGCCGTCGATTTCCGTGATAATGTCACCGGATTTAATGCCCGCACGCAGGGCGGCGGAGTCCGGTGCAATGGATGCAATGATCGGCTTGGCGCCGTAGATATCCGTATTCTGTGCGGTGATGCCGAGCAGCCCCTTGTTGAGGTCTTTGCCTTCTCGGAGACGGGGCAGTACTTTGTTGATGTCTTCAAGGGGGATGGCGAAGCCAATGCCCGAGTCGTACCATTCGACGCCGGCAGTCTCGTCTTGACCGCGCGGCGAGGCCGGTACCAGCACGCCCATCACCCGGCCCTCGAGATCGATAAGCGGGCCGCCATAGTTCGTCGGAGAAACTTTGGCATCGGTTTGAATCGCCTTGCCCCAGATGCGGCCCAAGGCGCTGATGATGCCGATGCTGACCGAAGGGGAGGCATCGAGTCCCACCCAGGTGCGTCCCAGGGCCAGGCTCCACTCACCAACCTTGATATCTTTCTTTGGCGCTGGCGTGGGGACGGGGAGCCCCTTGGCTTCGATCTTCAAGAGCGTAAGCATGCGCGTATGATCCGTCGCGACGGTCTTGGCAACGAGTCGATCCTTGCGTCCCGGCACGGCCACGAAGATTGCGGAGGGCTTGTTCGCGAAGTTGAAAGCACTGGAGATGACATAGCCATCGGCTGCCACAATCAATCCGGTCGTTGGGCCAGTCCCTTTACGAACCTGCGGACCGCCAAAGCCGGTGCCGATCACGTCGGAGCCGCCGGAGGTCTCGATTTGCACGACACAGGGCGCTACCCTGGCCACGGCGGCTTTCATGGCCTTCTCTTGCAGCGCTTCCAGGTCTTGGCCGGCCGGTTGGGCATGTGCTACCCCGCAAGCGAGGAACCCCTGGGTCAAAAGAGCAAGCATGAGTGGTGCACGACGCCGGATCATGGCAATATTCCTTCGAGATGATGACAGATGCAGGCGCTAACTGGTCGCGGTCAAGTATGAGACATCGCCCTGTAGCCGCATTCGCCAGCATGCGGGCTATCTCAGCTTCCTCCGCATTCTGGCGAATGCGGCTACGGCCTATTGGTTTCAGTATTGACCGCACGCTGTATAACTGGTCGGGTCAGGCTCCATCCGCTCGTTCAGGGTTTTTTGGTGGCGCTCGCAGCAGCCGGCAGGGGGTCAAGTTTCAAGTCCACGGTCATCAACTTGTCCCCGCGCCGGATCTCTAGCTTGAAGAGAGTACCGGGCCGGGCCTTTTCCACGATGTCTCGAAATTCCTTGATGCTGACGATCTTTTCTCCGTCGATGTAAACGATCAGATCGTCCGGGCGAAGTCCCGCACGCGCGGCTGGGGAGCCAGGAAGAGTATCTTCGACAAAGGGCGGTGTACGTTCGACGACGTTGGGTACCAGGACAATCCCATGATAGCCGGCGGGCCCTTCGCTTGGTTTGTGCTTCACGATGGGCTGATACTGACCCTTCATCGCCTTTTCCACGAACGGAGCAAGTACCTGAACTGGCACGGCATAGTTGATGAACGTATCGCTCAGCGTGTTTCGCAGCTCTTTCCCAATGATGCCGATGAGATCACCCTTTCGCGTGGTCACGGCGCCGCCGCCCGCGCCTGGGTTGTTCGTAATCGCGTCGATCACATAGACCTCTCCTGTGTACGGCGCGTCGAAAATGCCCCGGCGGCCGTGCAACTTGGAGTACGAGGAAATCACTCCATGCTGGACGGACATGGGCTCTTCCCGAGTCGCAATCTGGAACTGATTGCTGAACGCCAAAACCCAATCTCCGGCCTGAGCCAGCGGTGCCTTGCCGGCCTTCCCAATATCAAAGAACGGCAGATCCTCTGCCTTCTCGATTTTGACAAGAGCTGCGTCCAGTTCCGGTTCCGCGACAATCACCTTGGCCCGCATGCGGCGGCCGTCGGAGAGATGCACCACTAGGTCGGCCGTGTCTAGCAACGGGCTGGCCACGGTCAACAGATATCCATCGGCAGAGATTAGCACGCCCGTGCCATAGGAATTGAGTCCGCGGAAGCCGCCCGAACCGAACAGCTTGACAACCTTACGATTGACTTCTTCACTCACCCCGGCCAGCGAAGATGTCTGGGGAGCCTGGGCTCGAACTGGGGAAAGAGCTAGGAACGCCGCAACCACGGCGGTAACTGCCAGATGCCACAAGCGCAGGGAATTCATCCCTCTCTCCTTCTCCATACCTTCTACTTCGCCGGGGAGAATTGATACTTTTTCACGGTGAACGTGCCGAACCGGCCATTGCCGTAACGCACCTCCAGGCGATGGGGCAATTCTCGGCCCTCCACACTCCGGTAGTCCGAGAGATACACCTCGCAGGGGTCGTCATCCTTCACCACATAAACTTCAAAGCCCAGCAACGATTGGTCTTTCTGCGAGAAGTACCACTTCGTCGCTACTGCTGCGTGCTCCGTATTCAAGACATCCGTGTCGATGCGCAAGTCGGCGAGGTTCTTGGGGCGGGAGCCATCGACGGGCATTGGATAGAAGGGCTCATGCCCGCCGGGGCTGAAGTGACCTTCGAACCCTTTTTCGCCAAGGGTTAGCAGTCGCTGGTAATGGTAAAGAGCCAACAGCAGACCACCGCTGTCCTTGGGGCCGGTCAAGTCGCGAGGATCCTGGCCGTCCTTGAGAGGAACCAGGCTGAATGCGACACCGCCCAGGGTAAGCCGAACTGTCGTTCGGGAAATCTTACCATCCGGAGATTTTTCCTCGGAAATAATGGCCTGGGCGGGCGCGGTCCTCTGGTTGCTTTCGAAATCAGCATCGATCGTCCACGTTCCTTTGAGCGCGCTGAAGTCGCCGTGCTTCTGGAATCCTTTCCAGAGGCGGTCGCGTTCCTGTTTGTTGAAGTAATAATTGGCGAATCCTGCTTTGGCCTCGAAAAACTTCTTGGCCGGAGAGTCCACGACCGGGGCTCGAGGCTGCTGGCCGCGGGGCTCCGGACTGGGTTGCAAAGGCTTGGGTGCCTTATCGTCCTCAGGTTCGAGCTGGATGCCCATCAGCCTCACCAGGATCTCGTGCTTGTCGTTGTCCCGGCGATAGACGAGCGGCACCCGCCAGCCCTTGGGGAAGAGGCCCAAGACGTTTTGGAAATGGTTCTGATTGCTGATCGGCCGTCCGGCGAAAGAAACCAATTCATCGTTGAGGTCCAGGCCGCGCCGGTGGGCGTCGCAGTCTTCCAGGATCTTGGTCACGACCACGCCCGATTGAGCCTCGTCCGGCTTGTTCTCGATGAACGCCCCCAGCGTGGCATGATCTGCTTCCAGTCCGGCGCGCAGGTGGCTCATGAAGTTCTTGATCTGGTTGATGGAAATCGCATAGCCGACGCCCGAATTGACCCGGCCGCGCTTCTCGAGCGAGATGCGGCCATTGATGCCGATCAATTCGCCGTCCATGTTGAAGAGCGGCCCGCCGCTGTTGCCCGGATTGATCGAAGTATCGACCTGGATGCAATCGGTGTATTCCAGGAGCCCCCGCGCACCTTCAGGGTATTGATAACGATGCACGCCACTCACTAGACCGTAGGTGACCGTGGGTGTGAAGTCCGTGGCCAGGAGGAAAGGATTGCCAAGAGCGAGCGACCAGTCCCCTGCCCTGACCTTATCACTGTTGCCGAGAGTCGCGTGTGGAAACTCCTGACCCGTCTTTTGCGGCAGCAACTTGATCAATGCCACGTCGCCCACCTGATCGATTCCCACGCGCACGGCGTCGTAAAGAACGCCATCCGGCAAGCCGCACTGCATGACCGGCCCGCACGGTTGCACGACATGGAAATTCGTTAATGCGTAGCCATCTTTGGAGATGAGAACGCCAGACCCACCGCCCTGGCCGCCATGCGCGAACACAGCCACCACGGTAGGCTTGATCTTGGCGATTACGGCGATGCGCTTGGCTTCTGCATCGCGGACGAGCTTATCCGGCCCTTCACCATGGGCCTTTTGGGCGAATGCCAGGCCGGCGAAGGCAAGGCCCCCCAGAAGGCATGAGGCCGCTAGCAGAACCGGTTGCTGGTGGATCAATCTCATGAGGATTCCCTTGGTCGGGCGTGCGCTCATTTGCTCAGTTTGGCATTGGCAAGGTCGACATGATCACCAAAATCGAAGAGCCGGGTCGAGGTAACGATGATGCGCAGTTGTCTGACCCCGCTGACATCGTAACGAAGCTCCCGCCGGTCGTCCTTGCGCGTTACCACTTGCGAGAGCAATTCCTTGCCGTCCGCTTCGATCTTCACGAGCGGCGCACCATCGCCGCCGACCGAATCGTCCATGCCCAACGCTGCTGTGAATTTCTTGTACTTGCCGTCCAGCACGTAGGTTAGTTCCGTGTGCGCGTGCATGGCCAGTCCTTTGCTAAAGGATTCGCCTTTCAGTTGCAGGGCGCCGTTTTCCAGGTTGGTATCGAAGTGCACGGTATCTTTGCGCCCCTGCTTGCTCCGCTCGATGATCTCGGCCGGCTTGAGGTCCGACAGGAAGACTAGCTTGTCATTGCTGAAGTCGAGTCGGACGACTGACGCGCGCGGCAAATCGATCTTTGGACCGGCAACCATTGTTGCCGTGAAGCTATTCGGGTTCAGGACGACACTGCTCGCGACCCAAACGTTTTGATTGGCATCGAATATCTTGCAAAGAACCGGGGGAGCGTTGCCCGCCAGGCTGCGCACGAAGATCATGCCCTGGACGCGCGCAAGATCAATGTCTCTCTTCCGCTGGTTCTTGCCCGATTGGTACTCGAAAGTGAGCTTGCCTTCGTCATTCCCTGCGCCGATGGTGCCCTCTAGATCGTTGATGACGCCGTTCAGCTTGATCGCGATGATGTCTTGATTGCGTCTCTTGGTTACGTGGGTCTGCTGCCATTCCTGGCGGATGGCGGCATCGTCAGCGTCGTTCAGGATGTAGGAAATGGCAGCCAACGGCACCTTGAGCGTCAGCTCCGAACCCGCGAGTTTCACCTCGATGTCTTTCCCTTTGAGCCCTAGACGGCTGCAATGCAAGAGCGTGCCATCCGTCAGTTCCACGTCCGTCACCTTGCCCAGGTTTGGCGCGGAGACGTCGCGCTGCAGCTCGACGACGAGGATATCGCGCGCAGGTGTTTTCACGAGTCCTTCCGGGCCGCGGAACACAACCTCCTTCTCCGAAAGGCTGATCATGTCGCCAGTGATGGTCTTGCCGGCGATGGTATGCAGTTCGCCGCCAACGCTCACCGAACTAAGCACGAGCAACGTCAAGAAGATGCGGCAGGAGGGCATGGCTCTCGTCCTGTGAACGGAGGGCAAAGCAGCGGGCTGCGGCCACGCACTGTCCCGCGGCCACAGCCCCTGATTTGCCTTGAACGTCGAGCGCTTAACGGTTTTTGATTTCACTTGCTGCAAGCTTTCGAAAATGCGTTTCGATCACCTGCCAGCAGGTGATCCGTACGCAGCATCAGTTATTCTTGCCCTTGGCCAAATTGTTGGTCACTTCGAAGATTCTCTGCTGCCGCTGAGCTAGATCGATCAACTCCTTGCGGATATCAGGTTCGTTCGCTTGCTCGCCGGTGTACTGGAGCGCGTATGTATGCGTGCGGCTATTCACGCGGATTTGCATGGAGCGGATCATCTTGAGTTCGGCCAGGAGGTCGATCAGTTTGTCGATCGGTTGCGAGTTGGAATTTCCCTTGCCCCCGCCCTTGCCCGCCTGGGCGGCTTTCTTGAGCGCCTCGATCATCTCCTTCAGTGTGGCGATAATATCTTCCTCGATGCTCTGCGTCACTCTGCCGACGTCAGCCTTGCCGAGACGGCGGGCTACATGCTGCATGTCATCGCGGACCTGGGTGAAGACCTCCGGGAAGGCGACCGCCGATCCCTCATTCTCCAGAAGCTGGATCGCGTTGTTCGCCTGCCGGACTATTTCCTGTTCCCGATCAGAAAGCTGGAGGGAGCGCTGCTCTTCTGTGCGCCCGGCCTTCTTCTCGGGATTCTGTTCAATCGCCTTCTCGACGCGCATGGTGCCTTCGTAGACCTCGATCTGCATGGCCAGCATGCGCTCGCACCGTGCCTGCAAATTGGCAAGGAGGCGTTGCAATTCCTCCTCGCGCAACTGCCGCAGGGCCTCCTCCAGCCGCTTCCGTGCTTCCTCAAGCTTCTTGATGGCATCGTCTTGCTTGTTCGACGCCTCGTCCCGTTTCTCTTTCTTGAGTTCCTCTTCAGCGCGTTTCTGATCCTTGACGGCGTCCTCGACCTGGCGCTGGCCGGGAGTTTGTGGAGTGTCCTGCTTGTTTCCGTTGGGAGGGGATTGCTGGCCATCTTTCTTTTCACCCGGCTTCTTCTCACCGGGCTGACCTGGCTTCGGCTGACCTGGCTTTCCTCCCTGACCGTTCCCATCCTTGGGTTTGCCGCTCATGGCCTTGGCGAGGGCATCCGTAGGCTGCGTTACCTTCTCCTGCGACTTGAGAAGGGCACGGCTCTCCATGCCGCTTGACTCTGTCTGCGCGCGCGTAACCTTCTGGTCGCGGATGATCTTATTCAAGATCTCGAGCAGTTTGCGGATGCGTTCTCTTTCAGCCTTCAGCTGTGCGTCGCGGTTGTCATTGAGCAGCATGGCCAGAATGGCGTTGAGATCGTCGACCAGCATCTTGCTGCGGTCCATGGCGTCACGGATTTCATTCAGGCTGAGCGCCTTGTTGTCCCGGAGAAGAGCGACCAGCGCCTGGAACTTGTTGTCTACCTCGGATTCGCTGGCTTTCTTGATCGCCTGGCGGAGATTGGCAGCCCGTTCGCGGTCTTCGGGTTTGCTGCTGCGCTCCAAGCGCTGGGCCATGTTCAGGAGCGCGAGCTCGAAATCCTTGAACTGCTTGGAGAGCCGTTCCTGCTGGAGCGCTTCCTCTTCCTTCTGCAGAGTAGCTGACTTGTCACGTGGTTTTGTCTTAGCGTCCTGATCGTCGGCCCGCACCCAGGAGCACACACCCAGGGCTGTCATCAAGAACGATGCCAGTATTAGCCGAGCCATAGTGACAGTCCTCTGTTTGCGGGGCCGTGGCCCCTTTTGTGTGAATCGATTCTGGCAGACGCCTCTAATAATTACTGACGATCCTACAGTCCCATCCCAACATCCTAATCGATGCCCAGGCCCATTGTCACCACGCTTCCGCCTTTAGGGTTTTTTTTCGGGCGGCTTGTCGGGCGTGAATGCCTGGTCGAGAATCTTTTCCTGGAGCGAATCGCTAAGCTGCTTGTAGCGTTCGCCGGCTTTGCCTTCCGATGCGACAATTTGGGTCAGCTGTTCAATGATTTTGTTAATGGTTGTGATATCGCCCATTGCGTCCAGGATGCGGGTCAAGCGGTCGATGAGGGTATCGAGTTTCTCCTTGGTCGCGTTCGTGGTAGGCAGGTCGGCCTTCTTCTCTTCCAGCATCTTGTGAAACGCCTGGGTGGCCTCATCGGCACGCACGAATTCCTGATTGATCGCGCCGTCCAGCGGTTCGCAGATGGCCGTGTCGACTTTCTTGATGATCTGGTCGCGAACCCGATTGACCATCAATTCCTTGAGTATCTTGCGGTAGTCCTGATGCACTTCCCGGCTGACGTCCCAGCTCTTGACAAGGGTTTCCTGGATCTCCTCCGCGCGTCGGGCCATGGGGCTGAATTCTTCAGGCTTGAGACTAGGCAGCTCCTGGCTGACCTGCTCGACCTTGTTGCGGGCTTCCTTGAGCTTGTTCACCGCGTCTTCCAGTTTGATATGCAGGCTTTCTTCTTCCTTGGCGATCTCCAGAAGCAGCTCGTTTTCCGAGACAATCAGGAAATTGAATTTTTCCTTGCTCGAGCCGACGCCAGGGCCCGTTTCGATGTTGTTATCGGTCGCATCAACCCAGAGACGCAACCGATATTGAGGTTGGAATTGCAGCTCGTCGCTGACCTTCAGCCCCAGTTTCTCTACATCAAACGCCTCTTCTTCAGGATCGAGAGTGTGGTCGCGGAGAAGAGTCTGCTCGGGTTTCTCGTGGAGATGTTTCTCCAAAACATCGGGCGTTTCGTCGTCGACGGAGAGTTCCTTGGCGCGCCGCGCGAACGTGCCAAGGCGGAGCCGCTCCGGGCGGCGACTGGTATCCTCTGCTGGGGAACGTACACTGGCGGCGACCACGGACAGGTAGGGTCCGGCCAACCACTCGGCACCCACGCCGCACGGCGTGAATTGCAGCAGGCTCGTCACGGCCTTCGCATTTGCCAAAGCCTGGGCCGCGGGCGACGTCAGGTTGTACACGTACTCCACGTCCTGAAGCCCATGGTCATCGCGAATCTTGCCGCTGAACGGGATCTTGCCGCCGACGCTCACGAGATAAGTCTGGTTCACCTTGCGAAGCACTTCGACCTGGACGTCGACATCGGGCGGTGTGTCGTCGATCGGTTTGATCACAACAGGGCGGGAGCCGATGACGTTATCCGTGTCGGTGAATTCGAACACAAAATCGATTGGTGCCGTCACGTTCTCGAAACGCACCTCGAACGATTGCGGATCGGCCTGGCGCACCTGCGCCTTGATGGCGGCATTGCCTTCGCGTGCGCGCAGGCGCACGCCGTTGGGCACCTGTAAGGCTTTGTCCGTTTTGCCCTTGAGGGTGATGTTCGTTCCGGCGGGGATTTCGATGCGCGAGGCATTTCCGGAAAGGGAAATCGGCACTCCCAGGAATTCCTGTTTCTTGCCGCGGAGATCCTTGGGTTGGCCTCCCAGCGGCGGGCGGTGATAGAGATAAGCCGGCTGGTCCTCGTCGCGCGTCAACTCGACGAGACTTGGCGGCGGGACGACGATGATCGTCTTGTAAGGCGTGTAGTAGTCTTCGCCGTTGGCCGTGAAGCGCACCGATTCGCGCAAGTCGGTAAGCACGCCGGAGTACTGGTTGTCGGCTTGCTTCTTGAGGGTTTGCTCGCTGCGAATCGTGTCGCCGCGATAGTAGACAGTTACCAGATCGGGGATCCTCAACATGCGCAAGCGCCGGGCCATTCGCGGCGCCGTGGCCTGTGCCTCGAGTTGCGCGAAAACATCCCGAAGGGCCAGCCTGGTGTTAGCGTCCAGAGAAGCATGCGCCTCGGGTTTCTCGAGAGCAAGCTCGATTTCATCCATGGTCCAGTCTTGCCACTCCGCAGGAGGTTGTCCCGGGACGGACGGCGCGCCCAGCAAATCTGCCGACACATCACGCCACCTCAGGCAGCGCCAGCCTTCGGCTGCCGACGTGTCGGCGATGACCCACTTCAAGGCACGCACGCGCAGGGCCGGCGGCGGCGCATCCCGCCCAATTTTCAACTCGCCGCTTTCAGGAAAGCCGACAAGCTCCAGGTGGGCCTGGCGCGGCCAAATCGTGTCGCGGAGCAAGATGTTGCGCTCGAACCAGATCGTGGCGATGTTGTGAAAGCGCACGGCGAAGTCACTGACTCCGGCGGGGGCCAGCGCACAATAGGCGGCGCCGACGAGCAGATACAATCCGACGGTCACAGCGGCCACGAGGAGGCCGTAGCGGCGCAGCCGGCGCCAATCGAAGACGTCGCCGACGGGCAGTCGATCGACGCGCTCGGCGGCATCGCGAATGGTCTGCTCTATCATCAACTGCGAGTAGCCGTATCGTTCGCCTATCTTCGGATCGGCCATCTCTACCGCGGTGATCAACCTGTCCCCCAGGTCCTTGGGGAAACGCCTTTCGAGGACCAGGGCGAGGGCGTTGTCCCTGAACTCGCGCAAAAGGCGGATGAGCATCTTGAAGGTCACCAGGACCAAAAGTCCGGCCGTCAACGCGCACAGGACGAAGACACGCAGGTCTCGCGGTGCGGCCTGGACCCAATCGACGCCAAACAGCTTGAAGAAGCCAAAATCGACGAGCAGCCCGACCCAAAACACCAAGGCGATGTAGAGTCCGAGGATCGCCAGCCCCTCGGCGGTGACGTAATAGCGAATGTAGCCGCGCAGGCGCTGAAGCGGGTGTGCGACCCGGCGCTGCGAATCGTCGCGATCCCCATGTTGCGGAGGAGTGGTCACTGTTGCCATAGGCTGGCATCCCTTTCAAGTTGCGAATCACCCATCGCCATTTACGCCAACTTAAGCAGCTTGCGCGTCAGCCATTCGAGCGAGAGCAAACCTGCAACAATCAGCAGCACCGTGGCCAGTTGAATGCGGGGTTGGCTCGACACGGTGAAGCCTTCATCCCACAGGTCCTTGACGGGCCCTCTGCTGCGCTGCACCTTGCTATCGGTCACCATGCATTTGGGAATCAAATACGCCGAATTCAGATCGAAGAACAATCGGGGCACTTCCTTGTCCTTGGCGCCGCTATCCTTCGTTTCCGGCCGCTTGGACTCACTCGCTGGGCTCGCCCCAGATCCAGTCTTGGCCCGGTCCGAATCTTTCTCGTCGACACGCTGCAACAGGCGGGCTGCCGTGCCTTCCAGGGCGCGCTTCAGCTCCTCCTGAGTTTGCTTGTCCATGCGCGGCAAGACCTCGGTGAGTTCGCTTGCCAACTGGTACATCTGGCCGAAATCGGGACGCGTATTGTCCAGCTCCGGATTGGACTCTTTCACGGTGAAGCGCTCTGGAAGGGTGTCGCCGGTTTCAGGAATTTGCAGCTCGAGGCGATAATCCCCTGGCGACATCACGCGAAATCGACCCTGGAACCAGCCGTTCCATTCTTCGCCCTCGCGGCGCCGCGCCGTCAGCTCGATGTTTGCCGGCATCGTGACTCCTGGCGGCGGCTGGATCTGGATCTTCGGGGCGGCATTAAAAGAGAGGGGTTGCAAGTCGCGGCCGAAGAGCTGTGCTTCCAGGCGAACGATTTGGCCGGCCGTATACTCACGGCCCATGACCAACACTCCGCGCCGCGTCAACCGGGTCAGGTTGCCGGAGCCGGCATAACGAGCCAGCTTGGTCCAGAAGCGTTCATAGAACACTTCCCGCCCCTGGCGCAGCCTCCAGGTTTCACCGGAGCCGATATAGACGACCTTGCCGCTGCCATAGGGCATGGTAACCAGGTAAGGCTGTTCCTTGGTGCCGTCGCGCAGGCGGGCACGCGGATCGGAGAAGGTCGCCACGACCGTGGCGCTGGGCTTGACGGTTTCCACCGGGTAATAGCTGTAGAAGCCACGCACGGCCGGAGTATCCTTGGGTGCCTCGCCTTTGGGCCGGCCGGTGAAGAATTCGTCCCAGCCGCCAAGTTGATCTTTGGCATCCTCGTCGAGCTTCAGGAATTCCATCTCCGCGGTTGCCCCGGGGAAATTGAGACGCCAGGGCTCGGAGGTTGGTCTGCCGATCAACCCCTCCAGGACGCTATCCTGCAGGATCACCGGGAACAAATCGAGGATCGGCTTTACCTTGTCGCGATTGCCCAGGCGGGCCAATTGGTAGGTGTTGACGGGCCCGGCCACCAGGACCAGACCGCCTGCCTGCATGTTGACCCACTTCTCCAGGGCCGCAAGCTGCTCCGGAGGCAACAGGCTCCAGTCCGGGTCGAAAGCGATGATCAAGTCGTATTCCGACAGGTTGTAGTAGCGGTCCTCTCCCTTGCCCTCGGCGTCCCCTGTGAGGCGGTCGGGGAAATGCTTGAGGAAGCGGTCAGCAGAAACGTCCTGCACGATTCCCTCGCGTTGAAGCTGCAGGTAGATACTTAGCTCTGCACGATGTTGATCTGTCTCACGAACCAGAAGATTGCGGAGGAACTGGTAGTCGTGAGTGGCCGCTCCGGCAAAAAGCAATACGCGGAGGGGCTTCTTGATCACACGGACTTCCACTTTGTCCTTGATGTGTTCCTTGTCCAGGAAGACTTCCCGTTTGTCCTTGGGAACCCGCGCCCGGAATTTCCATTCCCCTTCTTCCAGTTCGGGCTTTCTGCCGGGCACCGGAACCGCGCCCATTTGGGCTGCGTCGATTTCGAATTCAATCTGGGCGTGCGGCGGCCCGCCCGAGCCGGAATTGAACTTGAATGGTTTATCCAGTGTTTTGGTGTCGCCCTTGGGACTGGTGACGTCGAGGTAAACGACCATCTCACGGTCTGGCAGTCCTTCTCCATCCACCTCCACGCGTACGGGGAACTTGTCGTCGGGCCGGGCTTGCTTCGGCGCCTGGAGGTCGGTGATGCGGATGGCGATTGGCTGCCGGTGCTCGCCGACGACGATCGTGAAGATTGGGACCTTGGCTCTGCGTGCCCGTGCCCGCAGCTCCTCGAACGCCTGGGCGGATGACTGGGTGCTGCGGCCGTCGCTTATGACCACGATGCCCTGCAGCATGTTGTTCGATTCTCGATTGATTACTTCAAGGAGAGAGTCCCCCAGGTTCGTGCCGTTGACAAGCTGTTCGTGCAATTCCAGCTGTTTGATGAACTTGGCCTTCTGTTCGTCATCCAGGTCTTTAGGGACGGGCTCTTTTGCATTGAGCTTGAGCCAGGCGCTCCATTCTTCGGGGCCCCAGGGCTCGGCTCCCTGGAAAACCTTGAAGTCTTCGTCCAGCCGGCTGCCGAAGCGATAGGCATAGACCGGGTTTTTGTCCTGAAGGTTTTTCAAGAAGCCAATTTTGTTGTCGGTCAGGAACTGAATGACCTTGTCCTGGCGAGTTGGCAGCTTATCGGCCGGCAGCGACTCGGTTGGCAGATCGTCGCGATTGCCCATGCTGCCCGAAACGTCGCCCGCAAGCACTATTTTCGAGCGTGTCTCGGTCTTCTCCCATGTCTGCTCCGCAGGGAGGAGGAAGACGGCTGCAAGGATGACGTACACCGTGCAGCGTAGGAGGGCGAGGAACGCAGCCCACGGCCAGCCGACGGTGCGGCTATCGCGGCGATACATCCAGATGACGTAAGTGAACCCAGCGCCCAGGACCAGGCAAAGGATCAGGATCCAGAACCAGCGCGGATCTGCCTCTCGGCCGAAGAGCCGCAAAGCCTCTTCGAGTCGCCGAAAGATAAACTCGGATTCCTGAGTGCTATCTGTTTCGGTACCCATGGACTGCCAACTCGATTTATTGTCAGCTCGCGTTTTGAAGAAGGGCCCCCCGCCAACACCTGCACATACGAGAGGGTCATTCTCCTTCTTCAAGACGCTCGAACACTCATTGCCGCAAACTGAGTTTTCACGCCGGGGTCGGCTGCACTTGCCTTGCGGCGGGAGCAGCCCCCTCACCACCTTTCAAGTGGAAGCTCAAATGGACTGCCAGAGCCTGCTCCGCGACCAGGATCAGCAGGAAGACCACATAGAACCAGGCGGATTCCGAAAGATCGTTCTTGCGATTGGCAAGTTCGCTTGCCCAGTTCGAACCCGGGTTGCGAACGTGGACTCCCGCGCTCACCCGCTCGACTTCATCCTTGGCAATCCGGCGCAGGTCGCTCTCGTTCGGATCGACATTGAACACAAAGGCACGCCGCTCGGTTTTTGGAGTGCCGGAAGTATTGCCTTCCTCGCCGAGGCGGGTCAGCTCGAACAGATAGAGCCCTGGCTTTCGCGCCTCGTCGAACGTGAAGGTTACGCGTCCGGTGCTGACGGGCGCCGTCTGCTCTTTCAAATCAACCAGACCCGAATTCTGCCCGGCCGTTTCTCTAGCGCCTGTCCCTGTGCCGGCATTCGCATCACGAGCTTCCGGCTGGAAAAACCGGTGCATCTTCGAGTCATAGCGCGTGCTGTCCACTTGAATCTCGAGCGGGCTACCGACGAGCAAGCTTGACTCGCCGCTGCCGCTGGTCAAGTATTTCTGCAACTCGAGCATGACGACCGGGTAGGTGGGGGACGCCATGCTACCACCGGCCCAGTCGTTCCAGCTCGTGCCGGCGCTAGTCAAGAACGCCACTACCCTGCCCTTGCCGTAGAGCTGGCTGACGACCAGAGGATCGCCGAGCTGGACGGACTCGCGGAACTTATCGATGCGGCCGCGGAGCTTCTGGTAATCGGATTGGTTCCAGAATTCGACAAGATTGGGTTTTTCCGGGTCGGTCGCCTCGCCGCGGTCCTTCAACGTTGCCTCCAGCGCGCCGGCGAGTTGATAGAGCGGCTTATCGCCTAGCAAAGTGTCGTGGACGGCGTGCTGATGGCGCTCCAGGGCTGCCTTGTACTTCGCAGCCTTGGGATCGTTGATTGGCTCGTTCAAGCTATCGACAATTTCCTGAGCCGCCCCGGCATAGTCGCGAATGGAACGCTGATTGGGCAACGTGACCAGCTCTTCGACTTTCCCCGGCTCCGGGTTCCAGCTGCGGCGTGGCACGGGAAAGTAACGGCGGATCGGCAAGAAATTGAATACGCCGCGGATCTTCGGATTCCACACCTCGGCGAAGATAGGATGGCTTTCATCGCGCACGAAGATCTTAGGCTGCTCGTCGAACAGGACCGGTTGCAATTCCGGGTCGGATAGAGCCGGGTAAGGACGATCCGCCAGCGGCGCGGGGAATACACCCTTGCCGTTGGCGTAGAGCTTCTTCGTGTAGAAGTCGGCGTTCACGCGGTCGCCCAGGAAGAAAGCGACGCTGCCTCCCTCGCGAACGTAGTTCTCCAGGTTGCGGAGGCCCTTTTCACTGAACTCCCGGACATTGAGCAGGTAGATAGCGGGGTATTGCTCCAGGTTGGGCTGCTCCAGCTCGTTGACGCCGCGTGGGGCGATTTGAAAACCTCTGGCCGCCGTGAGCAGCGTTTGCAAATGGTACGTGTCACCGCCGGGCTTCGTGCCATTGGTCGGGTCGCCGTCGATGATCAACACCGGGACTTGCTTGCGCACCTGCACGACGGCGTAGCGAACGTTGTCCGCCTGCAAGCCCGTTTCCTCGTTTTCCAGGTTCGCGCTGACGAGATTGTAACCCTCCTGGTCGAACGCGATCTGCGTCGTTTCCGACTTGGTGCTGCCAGGCGGTACCGTCACGGTCGCCGAGCCTTCCAAACGCTCGCTGCCGTTCACCTTGATGGCCACGCGCAGGTTTTTCCGCTCGCTGGCGCCGTAGTTCGCGACGGTGATCGTGAACTGCACGGGCATGTCGCGAGCCGCGACGCGCGTCTCCGGGTGGAAATCGACAATAGCCAGGTTGTCGTGGTAGAGGGGGGTCTTCTGGAGGTCGTTGCGGTAGGGGTGGGCGGTATCGATGAGGTTGATGCGCACGTCGGCCCTGCTCAGCTCGTCGATCGCCTTGCGTAGGCCCACTGCTTCGGGGTCGCTCCAGTCGCGCTGTCGAAAATCGCTCACCAGGTGCAAGATGCGCCGATCTTGGGGGGACTTGTCGAAGACGGCCTTGGCCGCTTCCACTCCCTTGAGCAATTCGACGTGGAGGGCAGTGCAATCCACGTCACCCAGCCGCTTCTGCAGCTCTGCGATCGACTGGTCGTTGAGCCGTTGGTCGAAGCTGATGGTCCCCGCGTCCGAAAGTTGGAGGAGCACGAGCCGCTGGGCCGTGCGCGCCTGGACCGCGTTCTTGGCAATCTCCTTGACGATGAGGTCTTTGGCGACCTTGAAACAATCTTTGTTTTCGCCCTCCTCGCGCCAGTGATCGCTCATGCTCAACGTGTCATCCAAAACGACTACGTGAGTAGTGGTTTGCGGCTCAAACGGGTCGAAGGAAAACCCGAGGTAGCGAGAGACCAGGATCACCGCCAGCAGCACGAGCAGGCAGCGCAGGGCGAGGAGAAGCAACTGCTCGATGATCAAGCGGCGACGATTGCGTTTCTGCGATTTGAGCAGAAACTCCATGGCCGCCCAGCGGACCCGCCGAAAACGCATCCGGTTGATCAAGTGGATGATGATCGGGAGGCTGATCAGGGCGCTGCCGGCCAAAAGGTAGCCGGGATTTAGAAACAGATCAAACATTCGTGCGAGCCTTCGCCAGTGATTTCAAAGCCATACGATGATGCAGGAACTTGGAAAGGACGGCATCGAGATAGTCGTCGGTTCGGATCTGCGCGTAATCGATGCCTTGCCGGGCACAACCTCTGCGTACTTCCGTGAGATACTCTTGCAGTGCTTCCAGATATCCCTCGCGCAGCGCACGCGGGTCGCAAACGAGTTGCGGCAGCTCCTCCATGCCCTCAAAGCGGGTCGTACCGGCAAACGGGAAGGTGAGTTCGTCCGCATCCAGCACATGAAAGACGAGCACGTCGTGGCGCCGATGGTGGAGCATCTCCAGCCCGCGGAAGAACGGCTCGCGGTCGGCAAGCAGGTCCGATACGATCACAATCAGACCACGGCCGCTGATCGTCTCGGCAACCCGCCGGAGGATCTTTTCGAGATCTGTCTTTGCCCGCGGCCGGCTCGTGTCCATCGCCTTCACGAGCGCGTCGATGTGCGTCTGCTGGCTGCGGGCCGGCACAACTTGGCGCACGTCGTCGTCGAACGTAATGAGCCCGACGGAATCTTGCTGGCGGAGCAGCAGATAGCCAAGGCAGGCGGCAATCGTGCAAGCGTAATTGTACTTGTTCAGCGCACCCCGCCCGTAATGCATCGATTCGCTGACATCGACTACCAGCGTAGTACGGAGGTTGGTTTCCTCTTCGTACTGTTTGATGTAGAAGCGATCGGTCTTCGACCAGACTTTCCAGTCGAGGTGGCGCAAATCGTCGCCGGGAACATACTCGCGGTGTTGCACGAACTCGACGCTATGCCCGAAGAACGGGCTGCGGTGCATGCCCGAAATGAAACCCTCCACGACATACCTGGCCCGCAGGTCGAGCCGCGAAATCCGCGCGATCGTTTCCGGGTGGAGAAAGCGTCTCGGGTCGTCTTCCTTTGAAGCCACGGTGAATTCCTGGTTCGGATTCGCTAATGCTTTCGTTTCGCGTCCCGTCGTTTCCGTGCAGCGCCCTGGTCGTCGGGAAGCGGGAACGCGAAACGCAAACAGCCTGGACACTAGGACGCAAAGATCTTCTTGAAGCGCTCGTCGCGCGTCAGCTCCCCTTCCCGGCTTGGCGTTTCCTTGATCAGTTTTTCGATGACGGTATCGGTCGTGATGCCTTCCGAAGCCGCCGTGAAGTTGGTAAGGATGCGATGGCGCAGCACCGGGTATGCCAGGGCCTGAATATCCTCGCACTGAACGTGCGTCCTGCCTTGCAGGAGCGCCCGAGCCTTGCCGCCGAGGATCAGGTATTGCACGGCGCGGGGCCCGGCGCCCCAGGACAGCCAATCACGGACAAACTTGGGCACGCCCGGTTCGCCGACGCGTGTTTGCCGCACCAGAGCGAGCGTGTACTGGATCACATGGTCCGTCACCGGCACGCGTCGTACGAGCCGCTGGAGTTCGAGGATTTGCTCGCCGCTCAACACTTCGCGAACGTCTTCGGCGATGAGAGCGGTTGTGCGCCGGGCGATTTCGAATTCCTCAGTGAAGCTCGGGTACTTCACGAACACCTTGAACATGAAGCGGTCCTGCTGGGCTTCGGGCAGCGGATACGTTCCTTCCTGCTCGATCGGGTTCTGCGTCGCCAGGACGAAGAATGGATCGATAAGGCGGTGGCGGACCCGGCCGGCGGTGATCTGCCGTTCTTGCATGGCTTCCAGCAGTGCCGCCTGCGTTTTCGGCGGCGTGCGGTTGATTTCGTCGGCCAGGATCACATTGGCAAAGAGCGGCCCTTCGAGAAAGCGGAACTCGCGTTGCCCCGTGGCACGGTTCTCTTCGATGACCTCCGTGCCGGTGATGTCGGACGGCATGAGGTCGGGCGTGAACTGGATGCGGCTGAAGGCGAGCGACAAGCACTTGGAGAGGGTGCTGATCATCAATGTCTTGGCCAGGCCGGGTACGCCTTCGAGAATGCAGTGGCCGCGGCTGAACAAGGCGATCAATAACTCCTCGATTACCTGGTCCTGGCCGACGATGATGCGCGCCAATTGCTGTCTGATGCTGTCAAAGGCATCACGCAGCCGACGAACTGCCTCGAGATCGTCTGCTCCCAAACTGGCGGCGGACGATCCTGCCGAGAGACCAGCCGCATCATGATCCCGCTTCGAAGAAAATGCCTGTTCGCTCATGGGTTCCCATCTCTTGTGAAATTACGATGCCATCGCAGGCTGGTCACTCCACGACCAGGTTGCGCGTCACGCCGGAGCGCGACGGCGGCGCCAGGACCAATCATCTTTGATAAATGGGCAAGGTACCGTTATCCAACTGCAAGATCGTCAAATACGCTGTCGTCGCGAAAATTTGCCCGACATAACCGCCATTCCAGCTTCCATCCGAACTCTGACTCCTTACCAGGTGATCGAACATAACCTTGCGATACTTGCTCCACGTGAGGCGGTCGCTCTGGGCCGATTCGGGAAAAAGCTTGGCGTAGCCATCGTCACCCAGGATGTAGAGCGCCTGGGCGTAGTAGTAATGGGTATATTCGTCATGTCCAAAGCGGTTGATTTGCGCGATCGGCACGTGGACCTGGCAAAATTTGAGCCACTTCTTTGCCAAAGGCGAGGTATACTCCCCGGAGCTGAAGCCACAGGCGACCGCCGCCGCAGTCAGCGCCGGCTGGCCGCCTCCCATTGCCCGTCCACCGGCTTGAGACAGGCTGTAAATGACGCCGCCAGAATCGGTCGTCGAGTTCTCGAGATACCTCATCGCCTTATCGATGATGCTCTTGGGCACCGCGATCCCGGCATTCTTGGCGGCCCGCAGGGCCTGGACCTGCGTGACGGTAACAGAGCCTTCATCCGCATCTTGGCCGTCCGCCGCGGAGGTGTAGTACCACCCTCCTCTCGACGACTGCGCCTTGCCGGTGAAGAGGACGGCGCGGGTCAAAATGTCCTCGAGTTTGCGTCGCCGATCGCTATCTTCTTCCTCCCCGTAAACCTGCGCGAGAAACAGCAGACCAAGGCCGTGGCCGTACATGTAACGCTCGCCTTCGAGGCCGTTGTTTGGATTGGCGAGCAGACCGTTTCTTTGGCTGCGGTCCATCAACCAGTCGACCGCGCGGCGGATGTTTTCTGCGTATTTCCCCTCGCGAATCGTGCTGCCTTCCATGAGGAGGACCATCCCTCCCAGGGCGGTCATCGCCGAGGGATAGGCGCCGCCGTTGGCCTCCCAATGCCCGTCCCGGAACTGATGCTTGGCGACCCAATCAAGTCCCTTGTTGACGGCTGCCTTGTACTGGGGGGCCAGCTCATCAGCGCGGGCGCGACTGGTCGCCGTTATCAGACACATGCCGGAGGTGAGCAGGGCGAAGGTCGCGGCGCGGTTCATCCGGTAGGCTCCGATGCGGCTTAAGAAGGGACGATTGACACCCGCCATCCTAACCGAGACCGCAGTCCCCCCACGCTGTTGCTGCAGCTTGGAGGGGTGTGCGCAAACGCCGGCCGTTCTCGTGGCGCTCTCTCCCACGAGCCATTACTCCTTATCGCTGGTAAATGGGTAAAGTCCCATTGTCGAGCTGCAAGATCGTCAGGTGGCAGGCCGTGGTGAACAGCGTGCCGATGTAGCCCTGCGACCAGCTTCCGTCCGCACTCTGGCGGGAAGCGAGATAATCGAAGATCACGTCACGGTACTTGCTCCACGTCAGCTGGTCTGAGGGCTTGGAGTCTGGAAACATCTTGGCGTAACCATCCTCCCCCAGGGAATACAGGGCTTGCGAGTAGTAATAGTGTGTGTACTCCCAGTGCCCGAAGCTATCGCGGCCCGACTTGTCGATCGGTACTGCTGTCTGACAGTACTTGATCCACTTCTTGGCCAGCTCGGATTTGTACTCGCCCGCGCTGAACATGCAGGAGATGGCCGCCGCGGTCAGGGGGGGACGTTCGGCGCCGTTGAAGGCCGCCCCGTGCGCCAGACTATAAATGACGCCACCGCGCTGTGTCGTGCAATTCTCCAGGTACTTGTGGGCGTTATCGATGATCGATTTGGGAACCGCAATGCCGGCGTTGCGGGCTGCTCGCAGTGCTTGGACCTGTGTAATGGTCACCGATCCCTCATCGAACCCGCCGCCGTCGGCGCTGGAGACATAGCCCCAACCTCCCCGCGGCGTCTGGGCCTTGCCAGTGAAGGTTACGGCACGCGTCAAGATGTCTTCCAGTTTGCGCCGGCGGTCGCCGTCTTCCTCTTCGCCGTAAACTTGTGCCAGGAAGAGCAAGGAGTAACCATGACCGTACATGTAACGCATCGACTCGGTCGGATTGTTGGGGTTCCCCAGGAGGCCGTTGCGTTGGCTGCGTTCCATGAGCCAATCTACAGCCTTGCGGATTTTCTCCGCGTATTTTCCCTCTCGGATAGTGCTTCCCTCCATGAGGAGGACGATGCCACACAAGGAAGTGATGGTCGTGGGATAAGAGCCGCCGTTGCCCTCCCAGTGGCCGTCGCGCTGCTGTTCCTTGGCTACATACTCCAGTCCCTTGCGTACCACTTCCCGATACTTGGCAGGAAGGGTTTCCGCGCGAGCTATGCCCGCCGTGGAGCCGACGGACACTACGGCAACACACAGAATAATGAGGACAACGCGTTTCATGGTCTGGCATCCCTTGAGCCTGTTAAATGGAGAGAACAGACATCCTTTCCATTCCCAATCGAGGAGCGACAATCACGGGGACCGCGGCGTAGCCGCGCTCGTCTCATCTTTTGGCGCAGCGCCCAGCGCGCCTTTGAAGCTTTGCTTGCCGGCAGTATCGCTGACGGAATGTCGAAGTATCATGCCGGAGGAGATTAGGTCAATTGTTCCGGCCTGACGATCGATAGCAAGTTTGTAAAACTGCCCCTGCATCGAAGGCATGCTGCTGCTGGTGGACACCTCGCTATCGTAGAGCCTCTTGCCCGTCCGCTTGTCTATCGTCAAGGTCGCGGATACGGGCGTAAAATTGCCGGCCGCGTTGACCGGCCGGTTGTACTTGGCGCTGAACACCAGCATCGGCAGCTGCCGGAACTGCTCGAGCAGAATCATCTGATGCGCCACGGCAACGTACCACCCAAGTTTGCCTGAGTCGCGGTCGAAGGAATATACCATGCCATTGGTCACGGCGCAGCGCATCGCGAGGATGTTGGGAAACGGCCCGCGCACCCCGTTATTCTGGTCGGAGGCGTTATTCAAGACGGCATAGTAGTGCTTGTCATCTTGCAGCAGCAAGCCTTCCACCGCCTTTTCAAGATGGGCGGGCAGGACGGTGGCGTGAAACACTTCTTCCTGTGTTTGCAGATTCACGACAGTCAGCTTCCCGTCCGGTTCCACCATGGCACAAAGCTCGGATCGATCCGGCCGAAGGACGATGCTTCTGGCCGGCAAACTCCTCTTCCACAGGTTCTTGCCGCTCAGGATATCGTAAAGCCGGAGGACCAGTCCGCTCGTGGGGTCGCTTTCGGAAATCAGCAAGCGCCCGCCGACGATGCGCTGGCGGCGCTGATACTCGGCCGAGAAATTAGGCGCGTCCACCGCAGCGCCGTCCTGCACGCGCAGTACTCGCCCCGCGCCGATGTTATTGCCATCGCGTACTTCAACCAGGTAGACGTACCGGTCGTCGCCGAAGACGCGCGTATAAGGGGACACGTCCGTCTTGGTCCACAGAACCGTTCCGTGCACAGGGTCGAGTGCGACCAGTCCTTCCGGGACCCTGAGGCAAACACACGAGGCTGAGACAGAACCAATCTGCCCGAGCTTCTCCGTTCCTCCCTGAGGATTGGAAAGCTGCAAGCCTCCGTCCGTGTCGAGCGTGAGGAGGTACTGCATGCCTGGCTGCTCGACCAGAAAACGGTCTGGCGGGAGCAACTCCCGCTCCCAAAGCTTCTTGTGATCGACGAGGTCCAGCCCGCAGATGGTGTGGCCCAGGTAGAGCACGACGAAATGTCCCGCGCTATAGAACGGGAAGCGGGAGTTGGTTCCGCCACCCGCATAAAGATAAGGCACCCGCGTCGCCGCACCGATCATGCTCCATAGCTCCTGATTGCTGGCCTGATCGATGAGCTGGAACTGGTAGCAAACGGATTGCTGTTGCAACGGCGTCCAGGCCAGGCGGGTTCGTTCGTAGAATGGAATGTCTTCGCCGGAGCCCTCGAAAGTCGCGGCCGGCAGCCGATCGAAGCGGCGCTCGCTCGGCATCTCCATGGCACGGATGGTACCCGTAAAGGGCGACACCGCCTCGTCCAGGTAGGGCAAGAAGCGCTTGTCGCTGCCCAGATCGCGATACAGCTCCGCGCCCGTTTTGCCATTGCGGATGATGACCTGGCCAAACTCCTTGTTCAGAATGCGGTAATAGTAGGCGGCATCTTCGAGCAAGCCTTTGCGAGTCATGAGCCGGGCCAGCGCTTCCACTGCACGGGCCGCGACCCTGGGCTCGTCGCTCAGACGCCGCAGCTGAAGGAGTTGGAGTTCCGCTTCGATGAATGTTCCCTGGTTGATGAGTCGATCAGCGAGCTGCAGCCGCGCCTCCCGGCCCTCGGCAAAGAGGGAGCCGAATTCGGCCACGAACTGCGGCAGAGCTTTCGGGTCTTTGCTGGCCTGGACTTGTTGCCAGCGGCGCGCGATCTCCGCGTCCAGGGGCTTGCGCTGTTCGGGCGTAGCCTTGGCTACCAGGGCCGCAATCCGCCCCTGGGCCCACACGTCTGGCCGGGCTTTCACTGCCGGTTCGTTGATCACGCTGACCAGCTCGCTCGACTCGGCCAGGCCGGCGAATTCGAGGTAGGCTTGGAAAGCATCGAGCAGCCTGCCCTGCTCTTCTCGGCCCTTGGCAAGCAGGCAAAGATAGCCGGCTTGCCGGCGCCGCTGCTCTTCTTCAAGCTTTTGTTTCTCCTCGGGGGCTGCGTTTGGCGGCATCGCCATCTTGCACAACCCTTTGTACTCCTCCAGGTATTGCTGCGCGGAATTGAAGTCGCGCTGCAAGAGTTCGGTCAATGTGGCGTAGAGCTTGGCACGTACTTTCGCCAACGTTGCCGCTTGCGGGTTGTTCGTTGCCGCATCACGCAAGTCTGCGACGGCACCAGGCAGGTCGCCCTTGTAGAGTTTCAGCTCCCCGCGCTCTGCCAGGGCATCAGGATTTTGGGGGTTGTTCTTCAGGAGCATATTGATTTGCGCGACCTTGGCATCCACTTGCTCGTAAGCGGTTACGCTCGTTTCTGTCTGGGAAATGACGTCGCCTTCGTAAAACAGAAGGTTGCCCGGCGTGGCATCCTTGGGAGCGGGGCTGGTCGTCACGATGCCCTTGTCCATATCGATGACGGCAACCGCCCCTTTCTTGAGCGGCAGGTAATAATGCGGACCGCTGGCGACTCCCTGGCCGGAAGGCATGCCTGTCTCCACTTGCCAAAGCTGATGCTTGCCGTCCGCCAGGCTCAACGCCCGGCACATGTTCTTGCCCACCAGCAGCACTTTTCCCTGAAAGACGCCGGCCAGGTAGAGATCATCGCGCCGATCGGCTTGCCAGATCGAATTCCCGTCCTGCAAATTGAGGCAGTGGATGGCGTTCCCATCGGGAGCGGTGAAGATCACCTTACCGTCCTGGATGATCGGCGCGCACATCTTCCAATCCTCGCTCAGCTTCTGCAGGTTGGCCGACCAATCCTGCGGCATGCCCATGCCCCGTGGGAAACGTGGACGGCCAAAGGCGCCGACCGGGTTGCCGTTGCCGGCGACCGGTGTCTTTTCTCGGTAGGGAAAGGCCCAAACAAGACTACGCGACAGGAGATCCACGCCCAGAATAGCGCCCGCGTTCGTCGGGCAGACCAGGATGCCCTCTGCATACGACAAATGCACCGCCTGCACGCGCCGGCTGACATCCATCGACAGTTTCTCGCGGGCTGTCGCCAGCGTTTGCGCCCAGTTGACCTCTCCCTTGGCAGATTCCAGGCAAACCAGGCGCAGCTCGCCGTTCTTTTCCGTCAGGATGTAGAGCTTACCGCCCAGCGGCAGCGGCGGCCCGAGAAAATAGCTGCCTGCCAGCTCCGATTTGTCCCAGTTTGGATCGCCACGTTCCCAGGCGATTTTGCCCGTTTCCAGATCCAGGGCAAGCAGCCTGCTCCTCTGGGAGAGATCGGTGAGCTTCTGGTTCATCGATCCCTGTCCTTGTGGGAAGCCGCCCCACACCTGGGCCATCATCGAGCCTGGATAAGGCGGGACCGCCATGTCGTCGACGGCGTAAACCCGGTTGTTGTCGCAACTGAGAGTGCCTATCGTCGAGTTCTCGAAAATGATGTTCTGGCTGCCGACCTGCAAATACGTTTGGTACCACTCCTTAACCTGCCGGCTCATATCGGGCTCGCCTGCGAGCGCATTAAGTCCGGCAAGGAGAGCCACCGAATCCCACTCTAGTCTGCCAGTCTTGATGTCGATAGCGTGGATGCCCACGTAACTGCGGTAAATCAACTTGCCCGCGGCAGCGATGGGATACAGCGCAGGCAGCATGGGAGCCGGCCGGAAGTGGGGACGGCGCCGGGCGTCCTCGATCCAGCGCCGTGCTTCGGGATTGAGCGGATCAGCCACCAGAGATTTTTGCCATTTGCCTTCCAGGAACGGGGCGCTGCCACGTCCCTTCGCGGAGCGGCTCGGATTGCCCATGAACATCGCCCACACGTAGGGGCTGGAGACCTCACCCGGAATGGCCCGCTCCAACTCCTTCTGCAGGTCGGCTAGCGGGACGGTCTCATCTCCAATGCGCAACCCGTCGCGGCCCACTCGTGCTGCCAGCCGTTTCGAGGCGTCGGCTGCGCTTGCGGCCCCGCTCGCGTCGCCGGCGAGTCGAAATGCCAGGGCTGCCTTGTAGAGGGTGAGCGGCGGCAACTGGTCTGCTCCCTCGCGGCGCAACAAATGGTCGTAGCACAGGGCCGCCATCAACGCTCTGCCCCGGTCGAGGTGGTAGGTGCCCAGCAGGTCAGTCGCTTCGGCGCCAGCTTCGGTATGGTAGAAACGCTGGGCGACGGTCGCGAGCAGCTGCGGGTCGCTGGTCTTTTTGGCGTCCGTCAGCAGCTTTTTGGCTTGGCCGCCGTATTGCAGCTCATAGAAATCGAGGCCCTTGGCAGGCATCGTTCCCAGCAGGCGGTTCGCCTCGGCACGCGCGCTCACCCAGCGGACCTGTTCCTGGTTGTTGGCCCCTTTGCGCCGCACTTGCACGAAGACATCTTCTTTACTGTCGAGAATGGACTGCAGAAGGCTGCAGGCCTGCGTCCACGCTTCGCTCTTGATGTAGTCTTCCTGAGCGACTTCCAGACGCTTCTTCACTTGGCGGTCGGTAGGCAACGTGATGGCGTCGGTGAATTCCCCTTCGGGGGAAGGGTTGCTGTCCTTGCCTGCAGGGGGAGCCGCCTTTAAGAATGCAGGTGCAGGCGCGGCTGGTGCAGGTACGGACTGTTTTACTACTTGTGGGCTCTCCGCGGAGGGGGCAGCCATCTCCGAGGATGGGCCGGCCGCTTGCACGATGGCGATGAGAGCGAATAACGCAAGATAGCTCAACAGTCCCGCTGCTGCACGCCATATTCTCGACATCGGTGTAGCACCCCGATCCTTAGGTCAATTTGGGCAAATCGAACAAGCGGTAGCTGATTTTCGCATAGTCATGCGCCGGAAAACAAGCGCAAATACCTACTTACAAAGACGGCCCAAGCCGCTACCCGGTTGGGCTATGCCAGCGCGCCCTTGGCATTGGTGAGCCATTTTGCCTCGAGCAGCCCAACAAGAAATGACGAATCTGACGAGATACGCTAACCTGCGGGCGCTTCGGGCACGCCTTTGGTCGGCTTGAACCCTCCTTGGTATACTACCGCTGGATTGCTCATATCTGGAGTCTTTGTTATGTCCCTTCCTGGTTCGGTCCAGCCTGGTTCGACTCGCGGCCCGGGCCGACCGGTCCCGCGGCGCACGCGCACATTTCGACCCAACTACCTGTCCTTTGCCGGCACCTATCAGTGTAACCTCAGCTGCCCGCACTGTTGCGTTCCCATTGAATGGCCGGAGCGCCTCGACATTGAGAGCGCGCTGCGCTTTTTAGAGGATGCGTATGCCTATGGAATAGGCATTCTTGGCTTCACTGGGGGGGAGCCTTTCCTTTATCCGGAGTTTGTGCACACCTTATGCCGTCGAGCTTCTGCTCTGGGTTTTCGATTCGACAAGATCGTCACCAACGGAGTTTGGTACCGCAATAGACGCCATCTGAATTCTGTCCTTCGCGAACTGGCCGCAACGGGCTTCAGCGGCAAGCTGGGACTTAGCGTGGACAAGTTCCACGGCATAGAGACCGAGGAGCTGGCCGCCTTTTGCCGGTCCGCGCGCCGCATCTTCGGCCGCGATAACATCGTTTCCCTTTCGTACGCCAGCAGGCGCCCCGACCTGGGCCTCGAGCCGGTGCGCACTCTCGCCCAGGCCCTTGACGGCGTCGTCGAATGGTCGGAGCTGCTAGGCCGTTACCTTGTGGTGGCCCCCGACATGACAATGACGCTGAACTGGAATCATCTTGCACCGGTTGAGCGCGCCGAGAAACTTGCCGGCGCCTGGAACGGCACCTGGTTTCAGGAGGATTACTGTGAGGGACCTGGCCAGGCCCTGATCGTAAATCCCAGGGGTGAAGTGAAGCCGTGCTGCGGCTTCGCATCGGACCTGGATCAGCTGACGATCGGCAACATCCATACCGACACGGTCGCGACCATTGTCCGCAGAGCGCGCAAGCACCCTTACGTAGGCAAGGTATTCCGCAAAGGCCTGACCGCGATCCGGGATGAGATCCTGGCACGCGACCCGAATGCTTTGCCGGGAGCGACTGCCAATCATTGCTATTTTTGCTGGTACGTGCTGACCCGCGGCCTGGCGGCGGGAGTCGGCGGCGGGGGCGGGCAGGTCGGCAACTGGACCGGGCCGCGAGAGAATTACGCGGGCGAGCTGATCCAGTTAGGCTTGCCGGGCGCGCACCGGTAAGCGATCCGGCAAGACGATGGACAGCCATTGCCAGGGCTGTATAATCCTGCATGTTCTTCTAAAGAAAGTATGCCAGCTTGTCCCCGTAGCTCAATTGGATAGAGCGTCGGCCTCCGAAGCCGAAGGTTACAGGTTCGACTCCTGTCGGGGATAGTGACGTAAGACTCAAGCCGAACGCATTTTAGAGCGTACCTATCCTTGGCGGATAGTGCGGCACGAACCTCTTGTTGTGGGGAAGTCTTCCCCAGAGGGTCTGTCGCATGAGCGCCAAAAACAGTATTCCGAGCTACCGCAAGCATCAGCAATCCGGGCAAGCCCGTGTCACTCTTACCGATGGTCTGGGTGGCCGGCATGACGTGCTCTTGGGCAAGTGGGGGAGTGCCGAGAGTCGCGCGGAGTACGCGCGTGTGTTGGCCGAGTGGGAAGCGAACGGTCGGCGCCTACCGCAGGTCGCCGCAGCGCAGGATTTGACCATCAGCGAGCTGTTATGGGAATATTTTCAATATGCCGAACTCTATTACCGCAAGAACGGCGAGCCAACGAGCCAGGTTGTCCGCATCAAGCTCGCTCTCAAGCCCCTGAAGGCCCTTTACGAGCACACTGCCGCGAAGAAGTTCGGCCCACTCGCCTTGAAGGCAGTCCGGCAGTGGATGATCCAACAAGATTGGACCCGCGGCTTTATTAACTCCTGCGTTGGTTGCATCAAGCGCGTGTTCAAGTGGGCGGTCGAAAATGAACGGGTGCCTCCCGAGGTGCATCACGGACTCCTTGCGGTCTCCGGTCTGCGCAAAGGCAGGAGCGAGGCGAAGGAATCCAGGCCCGTCCGTCCCGTATCTGACGTGCATGTCGATGCGACGCTACCACATCTCACTCGCGCGGTTCGCGCCATGGTACAAGTGCAACGACTGGCGGGGATGAGGCCGGCCGAGGTCGTGATGATGCGACCTTGTGACATCGACCGCCGGGCGGGCGCGACATGGACATATCGACCGGAGAGCCACAAGACGGAGCATCACGACATCGCCCGAGTGATTTTCCTGGGTCCTCGAGCGCAGGAGATCCTCTTGCCGTTTCTGGATGGCCGCGATCCCGGTCGGTATTTGTTCAGTCCAAAGGAGATGATCGAGGAGTTCAGGACCTGGCAGCGCCGCCATCGCAAGAGCAAGGTTCAGCCTTCGCAGGTTTGCCGGAAGCGGTCCCATCCAAAGCGGCAACCAGGCGAGCAGTACTCTGTGGACAGCTACCGTCGAGCGATCGAGCAAGCATGTCTCAAGCACGAAATACCGCATTGGCATCCTAACCAGCTCCGCCATAGCAAGGCGACTGAAATTCGCCGCGAGTTCGGCCTGGATACCGCTCGTGCGGTCCTGGGACATCGCCACGCGGACACCACATTGATCTATGCCGAGGAGGACGAGGGCAAGGCAGCGGAAGCGATGAAGAAGCTGGGATGACGGCCGGCGGCAACGGGACTTGAATCCAAAAAGTCCGAGGATACATTTCTGTGTTGGGCGGGGGACGGGTTCGAAACCGTGCCCCGGAAGCCTTGCCGGGCTCCCCTGCCCTTCTGATTCACAAGGCAGCTGAAGAAAGGCAGTCGGCCATGTCTACTGTCGAAGCCGTAAGCTACTCATTCCGCAAGCCAATCACGCGGCCCGTTCCCGAAGACGCCCGAAAAGCAGGGCGCATCACAATCGATGGCCGAGTCTTCCTTATCCTCGCGAAGGTCAGAGAGCTTTTGACCATCCAGGGCAGGACGCCATCCAAGGACACGGTGCAGCTATGGGCCAAGAGCGAGTGCGTACACATTGGCCGGATGATCGAACGTGAGAAGCTTCCCGGGCCCGCCGGCGGCAAGGAGTCCTGGTACCTTGAGGAAGATATTCTGGCGATCAAGCGTGCGCTCGAGCTAGAAGCCGAGGCGGACGGAGAGTACATCGCACCGGAAGGCCGGTGTATTTGCGCTGCCGAGGTGACGAAGCGCTACGGCTGGGATCACAAGACCCTCGATTCATGGGCCGTGGGCTGTCCTCACCGCAGGTCGGGCGAACCCGCAACGTTGACTGTGATCAAGCGGCCAAATGACAGACGCAAATGGTATCTAATCTCCGAGCTGGACGAGATCAAGCAAACGCTGGCCAACCGCTATGAAAAAACCAAACCCGGCGAGGCTCGGCGATTCAAAGGAACTTACAAAACGGCTGACGGCCAGGATGTGATAGCGCTCCGGCTCGCAGCTAGGCAATACGCCATCCCGTTGCCCACATTAAAAATCTACATCCAGGAGAGAAAGTGCCCGTACTTCCCAGGCGGCCAACTTCCCTGCCAATGGGTCGATCCGTCCCATCCAGGTCCCAAGGTGCCCGTCGTTCTGCCCAGCGACATGGCACGCCTGAAAGCCGCTATCAATAAGGCTGTCTCCGATGGCAAGAGGGTCAACACTGAAAGGTGGATGGACTATCAAGAGATTGGCCGGCACTACGACGTGACGAGCATCGACGATTACAAGCTTCTCTGTGAAATGGTTCGAACGATGCGCCAAAATAAGGAGCTGCCAGCGCGCAGAATTGTGCGAGAGCATCCTGGCCGTCGTGGGCGCCGGAAGAGGGTTTGGGTACATGACGTCACAGTCCTCGATCAACTTCTTAGACGAGAGGAAGAAGTTCCCAGCCTTGGCAGCGACAAGCAGCCGAGTAGTCCTGAACCGCCCGTTGTAGCAGAGGAGGCTCCGACTCCTCACGAGTCAGATAGGCCTTCGACTCGCACTGGAAGGCCTCGGTCGGACTTGACGATGGAGGTTCAGGCGTTCTGTTACGAGCAACACCAGGGTCCAGCACAGCAAAAACTGCCTGCAATTCGTTTGGCGGCCATGAGGCTATTCGGCATCGACCGTGCGCCTAAAGAGGATGCCCATGTAACTCTTTACGCCAAGCGTTACTCTCAAAAAACGGGGCTTCCCTGGAAGTCTAGAAGTTAGCGAAAACCCCGTAAAAATCGGGGTGCACAAAAGGTGCACAAAAGTCTTTTGTGCATATCTGTGCAATACTTTCTGCGCCATGCCCCTTACCATTTACCCGCGTGATCGCTTCGGCGATCTGCGGGTTTTTTGTTTTGTGGGACGAGGCCGAACTCATGATCGACATTAACACCGAAACTCTGCTGCCGCTGGCGAAGGCGGCCAAGCGAATACCTCCAGCACGCGACGGCAAGCGCTGCCATGCGAGCACCATCCTGCGATGGATTCTCAAGGGCTCGGCAGGGGTCAAGCTGGAAGCCATTCGCCTCGGCGGCCGCTGGTTGACGAGCGTCGAGGCGTTACAACGGTTCGCCGAGCAGTTGACTCCCAACGTCAACGCTGACCCGCCACCAAGACCCAGATCGGCCAAGGCACGCGAGCGCCGCTCGCAACGTGCGGCTCAGAAACTTGAGCGGGCGGGCATCTGATGGCGTGGTCGATGGACAGCCCTGCCATCTTTGCCTTGACACGTCCTCTGACATTAGACTGTTGCCCGACAGTGAACTAATTCACCACAGCGGAGGATGGAAATGGCTCGGGCATGCGATGCATTGACAACCAGCGATGTCGCCAAACGCTGCGGTTGCGCGGCCTGGAAAGTGAGGCGCATTTTCGAGAGAGGTATTTTGCCTGCAGCTAAGCGAATTGGCCTGTACCGCGTTTTCGAGGCGGCGGACGTGCCCCGGATTCGAACTGCACTGATAGCGGCTGGGTATCTGCCGAAACGCAGGCGTAGGGCGCAGGTGGCTGGATAGGAACAGAGGCGCGCACCGCCCCTGGCCGGGCGGCTCGCGTGTGCGAATTGTGATCAGGGATGTCGTCATGATAACGAATGGCAAGGCCGAGAGCAATGGAGCGGCTGCCGGCCGTGGGTGGTTTCAGGTTCCCAACTCCCTCATCGACGAGTTCGCGCGCCATTTGGGTCCCGGTGCTGTGGTCGTCTACCTGTGCCTGATCAGGCAGGCGGATCGCTCCGGGACCTGCTATCCCTCGCTTGCGGGTATTGCACATCGCCTCGGCATGTCACGGCGCAACATCATCCGCCATATTCAGACGCTGCGGGAAGTTGCGTTGATCACCGTCGAAGTTCGAAACACCTTGGGCAATCGGGCATCCAATCTCTACTCCGTTCACCCGATCCCGGAGCCTGGAACTAGTGACTTTTCTGCACTAGTGACAAAACTGCACCAGTGCCAAAAACGACGCGCGACTAGTGACAAAAACGACGCGCGACTAGTGACAGAACGGCACCTGGAAGGATACCCATTGAACAAGACCCATAGAACAAGACCCCCCCTACCCCCCAAAGGGGGGAGCGCTGGGTTTGAGCGATTCTGGAAAACGTACCCCAAAAAGAAGCGGAAGGATCTCGCTCAAAAGGAGTGGGAGAAGCTGGCCCCCGACGACGGATTGCAACAAATGATGTTCGACGCGCTCAAGCGACAGAAGCGGTCCACTGACTGGCACCGCGAAGAGGGGCGCTTTATCCCGAAACCGCATTTATGGCTCAGCGGCCACGAATGGGAAGGATTCGCGGCTGACGCGGACAGCAAGTCAGCCCCCGACACAGATGACCGTCGAATCGCTCGGGAAATGCAGGAAGAGCGGGAGCGGATCGAGAGTGGGCAGACCGCTGGCCCCTCCAAGCTACGAACTGCGAGAGCGAAGGGAGCTAAATCGTGAGAGACGAAACTCGACTCCCGCCACACAACAAGGCCGCCGAGCAACAGGTTCTTGGCGCCATGCTCCGGCACAACGAGACGATTCCCGACGCGGTAGGAATCGTGAGCAAGGAAGACTTTTGCCACGATGCGCACCAGAAGATTTTTCAAGCCATTATTGAGCTGTCTGATAAGGGCGTGGTGGTGGATACCGTGCTCCTCGCCAACCGCCTCAATGAACACGGCCAGATCGAAGACGTTGGCGGGTATGTCTACCTCGCCGAGTTGTGGGATTGCTCCCCGACCGGGGCAAACGTCGAGCATCACGCAAAACTCGTGCGCGGGAAAGCGATTCTGCGACACACGTTGCAGGCCTCGCTTGAGACTGCGCGAGACGTGCAAAATCAAACTGGCCCACCCGAAGAGCTGCTCGAAGCCGCGCAATCGCGGTTTCTCGCATTGGGGGAGAAGGACGTAGGCAACGCGACCAGCATGATCCAGGAACTCGTCGATGATTCCTGCATCCGGCTGGACGAGCGCTGCGAAAGGCGCCGCGGCGGTGGGCATGTCGGCGTACAGACAGGCTTTGGTAAGCTCGACTATCTCCTCACCGGCTTGCCAGACTCCGAATTGATTGTTGTCGCAGCCCGGCCGGGAACGGGCAAGACTGCGTTTGGGCTGAACGTTGCCAGGCACGTCGTGCTCTACGAGTGCTTGCCTGTGCTGTTCGTAAGCGTCGAGCAATCGAAGGGGGAGATAACTGACAGGATTCTTTGTGCTCAGGGATTGGTTGACGCTCAGCGCATCCGTCGTGGAACGATCAACGATGAGGAGTGTTCCCGGTTCGCCGATGCTGCCGACCGCATGCGAGACAGCAAGCTTTTCGTCGATGGCAAGTCGCGCACGATGACCAGAATCGCGGCCAACGCTCGCCGGCACAAGTTCCGGCATGGGATACGGCTAGTGATCGTTGACTATCTCCAGCTCATCGAGCCGGAGAATAAAAAGGAGCCTCGCCAGGAGCAGGTTGCCGGCATTTCCAGAAGGCTTAAGTATCTGGCGAAGGACCTGAAAATACCAGTGATGGCGCTGGCACAACTCAACCGTCAATCGGAGAACTCTGGCAAAGACAATCGCCCCAGGCTGTCTCACCTCCGGGAATCGGGCTCAATCGAGCAGGACGCTGACACCGTGCTCCTTCTTCATCGGCCCGGCGGGATCGAGGATGAGGAGGACCTTCAGCGGCCGCCAGATGACGGGCTGACAGAGGTCGTTATCGCCAAGCAGCGAAACGGGCCAACTGGAATCGTGAAAGTACGCTTCCGCAAAGAATTCCAACGGTTTGAGAGTTGGGGCATGGATTGAGCGTGCGAATTATGGCCGACCAACCTGCCATGTCGAACTGGGACCAACCCGAAGCGGACCGCCTACTTGCCCAACTGCGTTCGAAGTTGGCCGAGGTCGAAAAGGTCACTTACCGCGGCAAGGTGCCCACCGCAGCGGCACACCTGGCAGCCGACGGCTTGGCAATCGCCGAGGGCTGGATCGCTAACCACGAAGCCGAGGCCGCCCGCGGCTGGGATGTGCTGGACTTGCTTCGAGGCATGGTAAAGGACCTGCCCGACATCGTCCGGGGGGATCGATTGAAAGGGGCCCAAACATGAACGCGACAATCAATCGCTCACCTTGGGCAGGCTGGTTTCGCCGGCGGCCTGGGGACCCGTGGCGAATGGTCTGTGAAGGGGAAAGCGAAGCAGAATGCTCAAGTTTGATCGCTGGCCTGATCAGCGAGTCGGGCGACGTAATGATTCTGCCCTCTGGCAGGCGCCCGGACGACTTGGTGCCCGCTAAGCGCGCAAGCCTCTTCAAAATGCCGGTTTCTGTCGAGTTTCGACCATTCAGCCAAACGTTTCTTCGCGCGACTAATGTACATTAGGCATTAAAGGACGACCGGCCTTATCAGGGTAACGTTTTTTCGGAACAAGGGAGGAGCAGAACGATGAGCAAGAAATGGGTCGGATGGCTCCGAGAGTCTCGGGACCATCCTTGGAGGCCGGTTCTCGAGACGTCGACCTACGCCGAAGTCGATCAGGCCCTGCTCGAAATTCCGCCGGCCGGTCCCAGGGAGGAATCCATGATTCTTATCCGCGGTGCCAAACCGATCGGGGTATGCAGCAGCTGGCCGGCACGACGCGAGCCCTTATCGGTGACTCCAGGGGGCGATTGCCTCCAGGTGCCCAGCCCCGCGGCAAATGTTCCTCTCGGCATAAGCGCAAGTGCCGCGGCTGCGGGATGACGAATAAAGAGCACCGCGCTCGCTTCGGTATTGATTTGATGATGCGTGCCGTGCCAGGCGCTGGTCTTCGGCTCACGTTAGAAACGGTGGTCATGGTCTGCCGGGGCTGCAACGGCAAAGCTTGGGGCAATGCACCGCTGGGCGTTCAGGCTGATTGAGATGGTGAGGGGCCGGGCGCATCCTCGCGATCCCCCCGGAGGAGCGCCCGGCCTGGCCTGGGGACGGTTAAAAATGCCCCTGGCAAGCGATAGGCCGACGCCAGCTGGCCGCCGGCCCTATAAAGGCAACTGAGTCGGCCTCAGTGAACGAAACGCGGCAGCGTGCGATTATGGCGATTTCTGGGGAGGGTCGCCAAGTCCGCAAAAGGGATAGGTCCGTGAGAACCTCTGAGAAGAAAGAGGCCATCCTGGAACTGCTCCGCGATCCGGCTTATTCACGGGCGAGTGTCAATGCCGTCGCCCGACGGGCCCGGACTTCCTGGAGCTTCGCCAACCAGGTTCTCGCTGAGGTCAGGGGCGACGCGCCAAGCCGTGAGGGCGTCGACGGGAAACTGTACCCGGCGGCCAGGAAGTTGAATGAGATCCTTCAGGCCGTGGGCACCCTTGATTCGGACGATACGTATAAGGTCTTTGTTCGCGCCAGTGACCGATTGAATGAACTCCGCGAGATGGCGACGTGACGCGCGTTTACTCTCGCGCGAGCAATGTAGTTTGCACAAGTCCCCTTGCCGCCGCTCTCACAGGCGCGCGGAAGGTGCTGCCGGGAGCGTGCGAGGGGAGGTTCTGTGCAGCATGCCCCCCCTGCGTCGAGCCGGGGTTTCTTATGACGCTCTGGTAGAAGTTGGCGGGAACCCCTTAAAACGTTCTGCCTTCAACGGTTCCGACCGTCCAGCAAGAGCCTTCTCGCGCGAGTCATAAAACGGTCGCGCTGCCCGTGCAAATAGACCATCGCCCAGCAGCCAAGCGCCTTTACGTGTCGAGGAATGCGCCTTGAAGATTGTAGGATCTGTGGTACCATCTTTCGAGATTGATGCACGCTGTCCGGGAACTGGCCCGGAAATCGCAAGAGATGAGCGCCTTGCCTGGCGTACTATCGCCAAGCAAGGCGTTTTTTGTTGCGCTGGAGAGCAAGTACATGGCGATGACCGACCATTCCGCCCCTGTTGATGCAGGAGCAATCGCCGTCCACCTCAAGACGACCCGACCGACTGTTCTGCGTTGGGCGAGGGACGGCAGCATTCCCTGTCTGCGACCTGCCAAGAATAGCAGGAAGGTCCTGTTCGTCCTTTCTGACGTCTTGGCAGCGCTCGAACGGAATGGCCAACCAATGGCACAGGTGGCGCCGGAGGGTCCGGTCCAGCCGAGCGGCTGAGAGTGAGCCGGGCCCCGCCCTGGTCCGGCAAGGCCAGGTCCGCGTTAAGCCTGGCCGGCGCAATCGACAAGGACGACTCACCATCAGAGGTAAATTTCGATGGCCAATGAGTTCAAGATCGGTACGAACGAAACGCACTTTTGGCACCTGTCACCAGGCACGGCAGTTCAGGGCCGCCTGCTACTCTTTTCCAACACCTTCACCTATCCTCCGATGGCTCCCGAGCCAGATTACGTTGCAAGCTTGGCCGAAGTGCAGGCGATGATCGAGAACGATTCCGCCTACAGGCAATTCGTCGAGCATCGCCAAAAAATTGCCGATGTGCGCCGAGACCTTGACGCGCTCGAACGAGCGAAATTGCAACTCGATCTGGACGAGCGAAATGCTCACGCATCCATGACGGGAGGCCAGTTGGCAACCACTTTAGCGAAGATCGAGGCGGATCGGGCGGCCAACATGCAGCAGCAGACCGACATCAAGACTGGTCTGCCCCTGATTCAAAAGGAGGCCGCGCGCTATCGGGATGGTGCGGCCCGCCGCATTCGGGCAAACGCGGAGACGGTGCGTCTTCGCGACCAGAAACCAGTCCGCACCCGCCAGGAGATCGAGGAGGAGCTGGCGCAGGTGGCGAGCCCTCTTTTGGACGAACTGGCCCTGAGCATTCTCGACAGACGGTCCCCAGATCCGAGCGAGCTGCAGCGCCGGGCCCTTGAGGACTTCCTTCAGCCGGAGGTCGATTGGCGACCGTCCGCGAAGTGACAGGCAGCGGGGCCGGAACAGGGAAGCGGCACGTACCATACAAGAGGTTTTTAATGGCAACAAGCCTCGGCGAACCAGAATCCGCCGACTGGTCCATCATTTAGAGTTAGTGCATGGAAATTCCAACACTGCCGCGGAAACGAGCTGGTTCACTCATCTCGGCCAGCGATTACAACCAGCTTTGCGATTGGATCGAGCGCGTTGCGAGGATCCGCGCGCAGTCGCCGCTTTCTGTGAATTACGATCAGACTGGCCCGGTGATCAAGCTCTCTGGAGATCGGCCGTTTTGGGCGCAGATTCTGACTGCGGCTGGGGGCGCGAATGGATTGGCCTATGGTTGGCAACAGATCGATTTCAGGCCGTTTGGAAGGGTCACGCCGACTTATGGGGGGCGCAAAGGATCGACAGTACTTCTCCCAGCATTTGAGGTCAACCAGAATGCCGAGGTTCCTCTGAAGGCGCTTGCACGATTGTATCCGGCCGGAGATGGGTTGAGTTTTTGGTTCGATTTTCCTGCGACCGCGCCAGGCGACGCCTGGGGCTGGGCTGTCGGCGTTTCGCCAACGGCAACTAACATTTACGATGGCTGGCTCCTCACGCCAAACGCGAATACGGTGAGTTTTGAGACGCCGCCGGCTGGGGCCACGCCGATTTGGATTGGATCATATCAGGGAGAATCTCTTCAGCTCACCTGGCCCTACCGGCTCGTGCCGAACGGAACCTTCAGCGCGATTCCGTTTGGAAGCAGCGGGCCGGCTGTCAGCAGACCGCTCTACATTGTTTCTGTTCCCGCCCCTGTCGCGTTCGCCTCAGTTTTGTCCGTACAATCATTCGGCCTGTACAACGCGACTGCCCTCCCGCTGTTTCCTGGATACGCTTCGCTTCAGCCATTCTTCCCTTCTCTCACAGGCCAATTCCCCTGCTGGCTATGGAACCCGCTTGAGCTTGGAGGTCCAGGAGTTAGCCCTGTGAGTGGGGTTAATCCGTTAGTTGTCGGACACCCCTACCCATGCGTTGCCAACGGCAACATCACCATCCCGACAGTTGGTGGAATCACGAAGCCGCTTTACGTGTGCTTGGCTGGCGGCTGGGTTTCCGTGGCGACATGCGATACTGGCACACTGGAAACGATCACGGATTGACACATGGGCACAACCGGTTACCCAAACATTCAGCGTTCTCCTGGCTGTGACTGCTGCGGACCGTTTCCTTGCTACAACGGCGGATGTGATCATTGCGGCAGTTTTCGGGCGGCCTGGGCGTATAAGCCAGCGCTCGGCGATTGGGGCTCGCAGTTAGCACCCCTCTATGACTGGCCATGCACCTTGCAGTTTCTAGGGACAACCGCTCTATTTTACACCGACTTCGGAAGTGTTGGTGGTTGGCCCACGGCTCCGCCGCAGTGCGGTTGCGCATGGCAGTCGCGCGGCCTTCTCCCGCCGCAGAATCCTAATTTCGGGATGATTCTGTGGTACGACTTGGGTGCGATTGTTCCAATTGGAATGCCCAATTCTAACCCGTTCGGCGGTCTTTGGGTGCTGGCTGTCAACGGAGTAGGCTACTACACTGCTACAGATGAAGAATTTGATTGCTGCGCTGGCGGGACGCTTACTTACATGACAGGGGTCTATGAGGGGTTTGAACAACATCTTCCCGCTGGAGCGCCCAGTACGATTACTTTGCTACCGATAGGAGATATTATCAATGACGACTTGTGCATCTGTCAGAACGTGTGTTGTCCAGGAGTCGCATTGCCGACACAGGCGCCGCTCACATTTACGAATATGGCCCCTGCCGGTTCATCGCTGAATTTCAGCATGTTACTGAAGTATTCTTCGTGTTTTCCCACTACCGACACCTGGATTGGCCAGTTTCTTTGCGATCTAAACCAAACAACCGAGCCGGCCTATAGTGGCTACTGGTCTGGAATTTACCAGTTCATTTCTGGTTTCACGGAGGTCACGGCCGCAGTCATGCTGGTGTGCGCGACAAAGGCCAAGGGATGGCAGCTTGCAGTTTCGATAGCGGAGCCTTTTGTTACGTTCTTCGCTGGCTGCCCCTCCTTCCAGTCCGCAAGTTGTTCTCCATTCGAGATTGTCACGAACGACTATAACGGCGCCCTTAGCGGTCCAATGTACGGGGTAATCTCCGAATGACTTCGACTGTGATTATTCCCTGTCACTGTCTCACGCACGACCCGACCTGCCGCCGAGCTGGTCGGCCGATGAGCCTGCGCGATTGGCAGTTATGCTCGGGCAACTGTCCGGCAGCATTACCGTGCTCGAAAGAGAAGAGCGAGCAGTACCGGGCGCTCTGGGATGGACTGCCGATCCCACATGCTGAGCCCACGCCAGCGATCCGACGGCCGCCCTGCGTGCACCTGGGGGCTTTCACTGGCGAGCGTCGGCTCTGCGCTGCCTGCAAGGGCAAGGTGCAAGTCAATATCATGACGTGCGCCGTCTTTGGAACGTGCACCGTGGGTAAGAAGATCGACGGCATTGCCTGCTGCGCCGCGCCCTGCCCCCGCTACGAGAAGCCTGCGAAGTGATAACCCCGCGGCCAGCGATCAGCCCGCACTTCGCCACAAGCGAGCCGCGGGAAAGGAATCAGCTCGCGACCTTGCTTCCACCGTCGCCCTCGTCTTCGGCGGTTTCTTGGCATTCACCGTACTGCTCCAACAGGAAGCGCGCAACCTGGTGAAAGTCGATCTGCCTGAACGCCGGCCGGACCAGGGCCCTCATCAGTCCATCGCCGAACCCGGATGCATACTGCCGCCGGAATTCCGTGCGGAGCTGGCTTGCCAAGTTGTCGCAGGCATCATCGAAGGTGCACATTTCCAACCATTCGTTGGCGATCGCGCGGGGATCGTCCCATTCTTCGATGACGGCGATCCAGACTTCGCGAGTGGCTGGCGATTTCCAGTTTGGGCTACTGTGATACATGTTGGACTCCTAGGAAGACGAGTTCCTGAGTTCATTGAGACGCTGTTGTGCCTCTTCCAGTTCGTCGGACAGTTTGACCTGCACCTCGCGGCCGGCAATCCAGACGTGAGCGTAGTACCCGCGGCGGTTGGGGCGTTGAATCAGTCCCACGTACTCGGGGCCGACCAGTTCCCAGACGCAATAACCTTTGGGACCCCACGGACCGCACTTCCGGCACCTAGCGCCGGCCTGGTAGGCGACGCGAATAAGCTGGGTAAGCGACACGCCTCGCGCGCGGGCGAGCCTGCGAAACTCCTTCACGCGCACAGGACCGGCGGCAAGAATCGAGCGGATAACCTCCACGGGATTCTCGGCGGGCTCGAATTTGTTGTCCTCTCTGCGGAGCACGGGGGCCTCGCAGGCAGGACTCCACGGGTTGGCATCGTAGATCGGCATGGGTCACTTCTTTGGGAGAGCGAGCTGAATGGCAGCGCGGATAGCGTTTGCATGCTGGGCCGTCAGCTTGACATAGTTGCGCTCCGTAATCGCACTGCTGGCATGCCCTGCCCCCTCGCTGATAAGTTTCAGGCTGGCGCCGTTTGCAATTCCCGCCGTGCACCAGGCGTGCCGGAGCCCATGCAAAGAGGCGTCGCTTTTTACTTGGCCGAGTTTTTTCATCCGCCGCAACTGCTGGCCCAGAGTTCTCCGGTTCCACGGCGTGTTGCGGTTGTTCAAGAACACGACGCCTTCGTATCTGTCCGGCTGGCGGCTGCGGATCTCGCGGAGCAGGTCGATAGCCTCCTGGACCAGGACGATGATCCTTGGCTTGCGGGTGTGTTTCCTGGTCTTGTGGCGCTCCAAAGTGACGATGCCGATTTCAAAGTCAACCATCGGCCAGGTCACGCAGGTCATTTCGCTCAGGCGGCAACCGGTCAGGCGCAGGTAACGCACAGCCCGCTCGAAACGCTTGTTGCCGTGCGCCACCAGCGACTCGAAGGCGTCGTCTTCCATCGGCGGGCGTGGTTCCGCCTCTTGATAGGTGATCCGGGCGAATGGGTTGCTCGCGATGCGTCCTTCACGCACGGCCCAGTTGAAACACGCATTGATTTGGTTCGCCTTGGCCTTCTTTGTGCTGCTGCTCTTCCATCGCTTGTGGGCCATTATCCAGTCCGTCAAGTGGAAGGGCTTGCAGTCAGCGATGGCGAAGTTGCCGTAGACCTCGACGAACAGGCCGAATACTTGCACACGTTGCTCGATAGACTCCTGGCAGTGCTGGCCGGACGTTTTCACGTGGAGCAGGTAACGCTCGATTACTTCGGCGACGGTGGGATAGGCCACCTCGGCGAGGGCGGGGTAAGTGGGCGCAGGCGAGGGGATAGGAAGAGAAGACATCGATGTACCTCCTTTATCGGAAACACGATTCTGGACGTTAGTCCGGGTTCGAGTGGCGTGCTCATGGGAAAGGTCCTCCATTCGGCTCGGCCTCAGCGGCAACAACGTCGCGACACTGGCGCAAGCTCAACGCCCAGCGGGAGGCGGTTTCATGATCGCCCAGCGGCTCGGTCAGGCAGCTTTCGCCAGTGATCAGAACAAAACGAACCCGGTAAGTGTCTGCTTGCTCTGGGAGAGTCACGGGCCCAGCTTTTTCGAGGAGCATGTTGAGGAGCATGTTCATGAGATGGTGCTTTCCATCTGGGGAGAAGGGTCGAACTAATCCCAGGTCACAGGGAACGCTTTTCGGCAGTTCGCGCAACGGCAGCGCGTCGCGCCCAGTGCAACGGTGTTCTCGGTCTGGCAATGGTCACACGCGGCACCCCACGGGAGATTTTCGGTTTCCCCTTTGAGCGGCGCATCATCGAAAGGGGGAATGAGCGCTCGAGGAAAGCCCAGCTCGGGCACCTCGATTCCAAGGGCGCCCTCCAACCATTCGGCCACAAGGCGACGATGACAGGCAAACCCAGGCGGTTCATAGCAGACGAGAACGGCGGACGGCCCCAGCTCGCGGGCAACGGCAGCGGGGTCCAGGTCTGCCAGGATCTTGCGGTACTGGCGCACGAATTCGTCCAGGTCGAGATTGCCTTTCATCATTGCGATGGTCGGGGCGAGGCGCGTTTCGCGGCGGATCTTCCCTGCCCAGCGCGGCACCCATCGGCTGATCGCAACGGGCTCCAGCGCGGGCGGGATCTTCTTCAAGCGGGCAAAGCAGCTTGTGTGCATCAGCGCAGTACCTCCAAAGCGGGCGCGTCCCAGATTCTCACCTGCCCAGCGCACGGATAAGGCACGGGCAGGAGAATCGGACTGGAGAGCAGCCAGCAATACGGACCAGTTGTCAAGCGGTCGCGACGGCGCATCTTCTCCACGGGTAGGCAATCGGTTAGCTCTACGCTGCCCAGAATCGCTCCATACGCGAGGTCTTCCTCGCGCGGCATCGTCCAGCCTTTCGGCAGCGCGAGCAGCGCAGCGAACGCTTTAGCCTTGCCAGCGTGGATAAACAGCGGGCCTCGAAAGTGCGTCTGCCAAGTGCGGTTCTCTACGCGCTTGATTCCCTGCAGAATGGCCCACGCGAACGGCTGGCGGACGGTCAGAACCTTGGCCATGAATAACCCCACGGGAAAAGCCTGCCCCAGCGCGTTGGATTGCCACCAGGGCAGGCGACGACGATGGCTCGGTTACACCAGCTCCACGGAGAACAGCTTGCGACACTTCTTGCACTTCACGCGCTCGACACTACTTGGCTCGATTACCTGCTCGAAGCCACAATGATCGCACGAAGCAACCAAATCCATGCCCTTGGGCACGGTCAGACAATCGCGGGCCAGCTGCTTGCGCACGCGGCCTAAATCGCCCCCTTGCTTCGCTTCGCGGATGTAGCGGGACAACTGCTGCAGCGCGGTGCGGAATGAGGCGTGCATCGTGTCAGGGTCCCCAAGTGTCGGCATGCCTAGTTCATCCAAGCCAGGGCAAGCGCCCCTGCCCACTTCGGCGCGCCAGATTTCCCCAGCCAACTTGCGGATATGCGGCTGTAACGTGCCAGCATCGCCAGCAAACGCATACGCTTCGCAGCGGTCTCGAAAGCGGCGGGTTAACTTCTCGGGCGCGTTTGTCGTGAAGACAATAACGCAGTGCGCGGGCAGGTGCTCCAGGCCATCCAGGAAAATCGTCTCGGCCCCTTGCGTCATCCTGTCGGCTTCGTTGCAAATGCAGACCTTCCAACCAGAGCCAAACAGGGGACGCAATCGCAGCGAATTGAGGCGCTCGCGGACGGCCTGCGCGTCCATCTCGCCTGAGGCAATTTCGTGCAAGCCACCTAGTTCCCCTTCCTCGATTGCACAACCAAGCTCACATGCGAGGGCGTAAGCTGCGCTGGTTTTCCCTGTCCCAGATTCCCCATGCAGCAAAAGTGCAGTCGGGTAAGGCGCCTGCACGAACATGGACAGGGCGCGGGTTGATTCTTCCTGTCCCAAGACATTGGCCAGCGAACGGGGGCGATATTTCAAAAGCAAGCTCTCCATCGTCGTCATCCCTCTCGAAAAGGCAGGGGAGGGGCGCTCTCCCCTGCGAACCCAGGTCGATCACACAGCGGCGGCAATCTGGATTTCGGCATCTTCGGTGCGGTAGCCTTGCGGGCGCACCAGGCCACAGGCGGAATCCATCAGGCCATGCAACGCTTGCGTGCGTCTGGGCAGCTCACCCAAGTTCCCTTTCAAGATTTCGGTGAAGGCGTTGAACAAACGCCAGGCGGTTCGGCCTTCACGGAATTCAGCGTGTCGCGGCTCGCGCCACTCCTGGAGCAGCTCGGGAATGCGCGTGACGGGGACCACGCGGCTATCGAGTCCCTGGATAATCAGGTCGTGCGCCTGGCTGTCAGCCAGCTCATGATTGCGGTACGCTTCGAAGCGGCGCTCTTGGGTGTGGCGAAGATCGCAGAGCAAGCCCACGGCACGATCAACCAGCTGGGGCAAGTCGCGTTCGATGTAGGCGGTATGCTTGCGGGCAAGCTTCACTTCCCCTGAGAAAGACAGGTTGTCACACACGAAGACTGAGGCACCCAGGACAAGCGCGGCGGGGAATGTCTTGTCGTGGGAATTGCGGATGCCAACGACCAGGCCAAAGTCATCGGGGTTGCTCCCATTGGCTACCTGGAGAAGGCCAAAATAGCGGTTGCTATCGTGCGTCAAGCCATGCGCCTCTGTGACCACGTGCAGGCCAGAGCGGGCAAGGGATTCCTGCACGCCATTCAAGAGGCGGTCATGAGCAATCGGCACCCAGCTGTCGGTACGCTCGGGAGTGATTGCCTGCGCGACTCGTTCGCGGCTGACAGAGCTGGCGCCACAGTGCAAGTGCAAACGTGCTGTGTTCATCGTCGTTTCCTTTTGTTCGTGTTGATCGATTCGGGTTTGGAACGGTGCCCCCTGCTCTGCTCTGCGGATGTTGCTAGGCGACGGCCTTACTTGGCATTGAAGTGGACGATTTCAACGGTGCCTGCCACGTGTGTTGCGCTCTGACGAGGCACGCGCGGTAGGTTCTCGGCCACGGCGGTTTCGGTTTGCTTGATCATGGCCTGGGTGACTTCGGCGTAGAGCTGAGTAGGACCATTTTCCAAGGCAATGGTGATGGTCTTTTCGAGAAAATCGGGGATCTTCTCGACCTTGATGCCAGCGCGCTCCAACGCCACGGCCAGCACGGTTGCCAGGTCCAGGTTGTAGGATTGCTTGGCGCTTGTGGGCTGTCCCTTGGTGATGATTGCGTCCACGGCCAGCGTGACGGTGCCCTGCACGCGGTATTCGCCTGGCTCTAGAGACGCAACGGGCAGCCTCTTGGCGATTGCCACAGCCAGCTCGGCGGCGGGGATGGGAGCTGCCTTGAGCAGCTGGGTTACAATAGCGGGGCCCTTGCGGTGCCCATTGCCAGTGACGCGGGTGGAAGATACGGTAGCCATTGAACTCGACTCCTCTGAAGTTGGGTTCCACGGGCTCGGCTGTTTGTAGCAGCGCGAGCCCACTTGATCACTTCGCCTCAAACGTCTTGACCCAGATTCGGCCCTGGGTCGGATGGTTGAACCAAAAGCCACCAGTGCAGGTTGTCTTCACTTCGGCCTTTTGCCCTTGCGGGCCCACCAGCGTTACAGTTTGCGTCTCGGGCTTGCTGGTGAGCGTTTCGGCCATCATGCGGAAGCCTGCCAGTTGTGCGTTGCTCATTGGTTTCACCTTGTGTTAATTGACATAAGCAATCCTAACGCTTGCTATGCTTATGTCAATAGACACTGGCAGAGAATTTCGGATTGTGCCATAAGTCAGCTGACTACAATGGCTTAGGAAATGCCTCTTGTGGCGATTGACACTGCGAATAGGCTCGCCTAATATGGTCTAGGCTGACAAAAGTTCAGAATCAGGAAGTGAAACTTGCCAAAAGCAGGCTTGGAAGCTGACGTTGTTACTCGCCTTAGAGAAGCGATTAGCGCAAGCGGATTTTCTCTCAATAAGCTGGGACAGCAGGCAGGGATTGATCAAAGTAGGCTTTCGCGTTTTATGCGAGGAGAACGCGACTTGACCCTTGCTGCTGCCGCAAGACTGTGCAATGTGCTCGGTCTGGGGTTGATTGCCAACGGTAGCCGCGAAGCAGCCCCTGCCCCCACAACTGCTTCGTCTACTCGGCAACCGCCGGCCAGGAACAAGCGAGCCAAGGCTCGTCCCCGCAAGAAAAAGTAACTCTTCGCACCATAGCCTGGCCCGCAAGACGCCAGGGCCTCGCCTCGGAGATCGCCTGATGATCGCCTTCAATCGCACCGACTGCGGCGGACGCCTAAAAGTGACCGACGATCTGGCTGGCCACGAAATCAAGTGCCGGCATTGCGATGAGCGGCAGGACGTACCGATGCCCCATACGGAAGCCGACCTGGACACGTCGGCAAAGAGCTTCCTCCCGGTCAATCCCGCTAATTCGCGAAGCACTCTTTCTTTCGTACTGAACGTATTTAGAGTTTTGGTCTGGATTGGTTGCCTGTTCTACGCGGCAAACCTGCTCAGCGCTTATCCCGGCATTCTCAAAACGGCCCAGACTGCGCCCCAACAAGCCTTTGTTGCGGCCGATGCTTGCTTCTGGCTGATCGGGGGTTACATCCTTGCACGTGCCGCTGACAAGGTTCTGCAAATCGGCAGCAAAGGAAATTAACGGCTCCCTCACCGCGATAACCGCCCTGGAGATCGCCCCATGTCCTTCACAAGCCATTGCCCGAGCTGCGGCGCAACGCTTCGCGTGCTGGAGAAGAATGCCGGCTTGCCTATCAAGTGCCCCGCCTGCGGGAAGACTCACGTCGCTGGTATGCTGGCCTCTTTCCTGGCCAGCCAAGCAGCTCAGCCTGCCGCCCCACCACGGCGCAAGGCAGCGCCTCAGGTCGCGGTCGAAAGCGTGGAGACACACATCGCGCCCATCACGAGCAGCAAAGCGACAGCGAGCCTGATTCTTGGGCTCTTGTCATTTTGCCTTCCTGGTTTTTTCTCTGTGCCGGCTATCATCTTGGGCGTCGTTGGCCGAAGAGACATCAGACGAAGCACAGGCCGACTCACCGGAATGGGGCTCGCTGTTGGCGGCCTTATGACTGGAAGCGTGTCGCTTGCAATACTGATGCTGGTAGGAACCCTCCTCATCAGCGCCAAAATCTCGAGCGAGAGATTACGAATCGACCATGATAGCAGCGTCTCAAATCTCAGGCTGATCGCGTTGGGAATGCAGTCCTACGCTGATCACATGGGAAGGCTGCCGCCCTCCGCAAGCCATGACAAGTCTGGGGCGCCTCTGCTGAGTTGGCGCGTACTGCTTCTGCCTGAACTTTTGCAGGAGGATCTTTACCGGCAATTTCATTTGGACGAACCCTGGGATAGCCCGCACAACAAGGCGCTCTTGCCCAAGATGCCAAGAGTTTACACACCCGTGCGGGGGTCTTCAAAAGACCCATACACGACCTTCTATCAGGTTTTCGTGGGCCCAGGGACCGCATTTGAGAGCAGCGAAGGAGAGCCACTCCGCGATTCCTTCACGAAGCAGCAACCAAATTTCCCAGACGGAATTGATTACACTTTCCTCGTTGTTGAGGGCAAAAACGCGGTTCCTTGGACAAAGCCTGAGGATTTGCCGTTCTCTCCGAGCGGGCCCCTTCCAGGCCTCGGTGGAGAATATGATTATGGATTTCACGCAGCATTTGTGGATGGCTCTGTTCGGTTCATTCACCCGTACCGCGATGGACAGCCAGGGACGGCCTTTGGCGTCGTTCCACACTCCATCGCTTTTGGCGAGAAAGAGATCAGAGGTGCAATCACGCGGAACGGTGGAGAATTCGTCTACTTTCTTGATTAGCTGATTTGGAGACAGGTTGGCCCTATGAAGCTCCGCCAAAGCAAGACGGCCGCGGAAGGGTGGATGAGTGGGCCTTTTCAGAGAGGACCGGCATGGCATGTCCGATCCATGGCGAGAGGCGATGGCCTTTTCAGTTGTCCGTGGTAACTGGCTAAGGTCCCGCCATCAACCTAGCGGGCGGCGCGGATTCGCTGCCCAGTGCGCGGCCAGGAGCATCCGCCGGTGATCTTCGGCCGGCATCCGTGCAATGACGGGGCTGCGTGGTTCTGGGTTGGGCAGTGCGGGAGCTGCGGGGCGGTGGCTTGGGCGTTTGGGAGGAGAAGAGAATAGCCGCAGGCAGCGCTGCAGGGAAGGCTCGCGTGGCGAGCGAAGATAGAGGATAATGCCAATCCCGCTTCAGGGCTTTTCTGGAAATGATCGGCGCTGAAAGAATTTTCAGATTACTTGGTTTGCTTGACTTTTTTATGCTGCTATGCTAGTGAAGGGGCCACAAAGGTTGGAACACACAAGTGGCGCAGGAGCTTCCCTATACGAGTGGCTCCTGCGCCTCTTTTTCGCGGATCGTCAATGTTTAAGCTTAAGTTGGATAGTAAGAAGGCACTCGAAGCGGCGGTAATCCTGGCCCGTCATTCGCCGCGCCGCATGATCAGCCGAAAACGTCTTCTTGCCCTTCTCTACATGGCAAATCGGGAATGCCTTAAGCGGTCTGGACGGCCGATCGTTGGCGGAAGGGTTGTTGCCATGAAGTACGGGCCAATCCATGGCGACGTGTACAATCTTCTGATCGGAGATAAAGAAAGAGCGGAAGGCACTGCAGAATGGTCGGAGCATTTCCACAACGATGGCTTTTACGTCGTGCTTCATGACGAACCGGCGATTAGCACTTTATCGCGTTTCGAGATCGAGACGTTAAAGAATGTGCTGGAGGCGTACGAGGACGAGGACGACTGGGACGTGGCTCGACATACTCACGCGTTTCTTGAATACAAAATCGCCTACAGGCCCAACCAATCGCGAACTATTCCTTTTGAGCAGATCCTCAACGCCGTTGGGCTGAGCCGCCGGCGTGAATCCATCCTGCGTGACCTGAAGGAAAAAGAAGAGATAGATGACCTGTTTGCAGGTGCAGAAAAAAAGGGCCGTTCAAAAAATTAGGCAGCGAGTAGGCAACGATGGCTAGGAGGCGGACAAAGGCAATAAGCGCCGGAGACACCTTCCTTCTCTCAACACCTTACAATCACCTCTACGTAGCTTGCTCCGATCCAGCCATCGACTCCGAACAGATCGTGCTTGTCAACCTCACGACTTTCGAAGAGGAAGAAGAAAGCTGCTGCATTATTAACGCTGGAGAGCACCCCTTCGTTGTTCGGAAAAGCTGCATCCGCTACAAAGACGCGCGAATTGCTTCAGCCACAGCTCTGAGGAAGCTCGCAGAAAGCGGACAAATGGCGCCGCGCGAAGCGGTGCCCAGCGATCTTCTGGCGCGCATTCGAAACGGAGCTTCGGAATCTGACTTTTTCCCGGAGGGGTGCAGGCGCATCCTTGAGGATCAATCACTCATCTGAGTCCATATGCCTAGCTATCGGTAAAGAGTTTCTGGAACTGATCTGCTTTTTCTGCGACAATTGGGCATCCTTTGGCCACGCTGGCGGGTCTGACCTGAGAACCGGGCCCGCTGCTCACGCCGCCTCGCCAGAGCCTGAATTCACCAAGCCAAAAGCCATCTGAGAGATAGACCTCTGGCGCGATCGCGCCGGCCGGAATTCTTCCCCAATCCACTGGGGAACATCCCCAGCTGCTCGCGTTTTTATGCGTGCACTCGCATACACTTGCAGTGCTCAAGCTTGCTGTGTAAACTCACTGCCAGCAAGCGGTTCAGTGCCAATCCGGCCCAGCTCTTACGCTGCCTCCGAAGCCGAAGGTTACAGGTTCGACCCCTGTCGGGGATAGTGACGTAATATCCGCCGAACGCTTGGTTTAGCCTACTGGAAGCCGACCTTGCCTAATGGAACTGAACAGGCTCTCACGTGCCGGGCCATTAAGCGCCCTCGTCCACGGGTAGACAGAAGGCAAGGACACTGTAGAGGATGATGCCAGGTAGGATGCCGCAGAAAAAAGTGAGCAGGGCATAGAGGACCCGGACCACGCTCGATTCCATCCCAAAAAACTCCGCCATGCCGCCGCAGACTCCCGCCAGGAAGCGGTCCTGCCCGGAACGCATCAATCGTCTACCAACCAGTTGGCCAGACGCGGATTCCAACCACGTGCAGCAATACTTGCATTTGATACCCTCTTCCGGGATCTCCTCGGCACAATACGGACACTTCTTGGTTGCCATCGCTCCCCCTTTTGCGGATCAAGGTCGACGCAATAATCCGGCAGCGGTCATTCTAACCAAACCGCTCAGGGTCCGCAGGAACTGACGACCTACATGTTTCCGACATTGAGTCATGATTTGTTGCGGGATGAATTCGGTAACGGGGGAGGCGAAGACCAAGGCGTATCGCCCGGCAATCTCAGCCGGGATTCTCCTGAGGAGAGCAGGCGTACTCTCGGTCTGGGAAGGCACCGACGGCGGTTGGGGTGTGACCCCGACCGTGTGTCGGTCGCGCCGGTTTTCCAGAATTCTGGAGCTACAGCCCATCACATGTGACGGCCAATCGGACGCGATTAACGGATTTGCCGTGTAATGTGATGGGAGACGTCAAAACAAAGCCGCAGGCCCAGCCTTGTCTCGCTGAAAAAGCGATGCAATCTGAAAAGTGTCCATTTGGTATGCGATCTGCTCTTGTTCCCTCGCCAAGAATTCCCTCAAAGGAAAGCCACTATGGACAGCCTCGTCTCCCTTTCGTCTTACACGGTTCAGCGCAGTCTGAATCCAGCCATCGAAGCACGCCTGGCCAAGGTAAACGAGCGGTCTTGCCGGCAGGTGCCGGCTCGCGGTCAGCCGGCGGGGATGGATAATCTTGCGGCGGCCGTTCGATCCGTCAGGTATTGGCTGGAGTGCCGCGCATCGCTGGTCGTGGAGCGAGCTTTCCTGGCCATATCTGCCGTGGGGCTGCCACCGGAGAATCCCCAGCCGTGAAGTGAGACGTCGCCTGCCGTTTCGGGGTTCCGCCCGGTTGATCCCACCGAGTCCCTCAGGCCGAGTCTCTTCTTGTTAACCGGGGCCAAGCCAGCCATGCGCCTGCGCGACAGACTCCCAGACGCCTCATGAACAAGACGCACCTGCTCAGCAGAAGGCCGACGTGCGCATTCACAATTTGTTCAAGCCGCGGCAAGAAAAAAGGGAACGCCGGCGCGACTTGTTGCAAATCATCGCCATGTCTGTGAATATAGTAAACAAGGAAGGATGAACGAAGCTGTGCTTCATCAGGTCCCGCCGATGGACACTACCACTCCAAAAAGCTGCCAGCTCTGATTGCAAACGGTGATGCATAGTACCGAGGATTTCGATATTGAGTGCGCGGAGAGGGATACCACCCATGCCGAGACAGCGGTTCCTCATCCCTTGGACCTTGGTTGTCCTGGTTGCGGTTGCATGGCATTCGGCGCGCGGGGAAAACGTCACCGGCTCAGAGGAGATCGTGTTTTTCGAAAAGAAGGTTCGTCCCATTCTCGCCGACAACTGCTATGCCTGCCATTCCGCCGAGACCAAGCCGTCGGGCGGCCTGCGCGTGGACGATCGCAACGGACTGCTCACTGGGGGTGCGACGGGGCCAGCGGTCATTCCAGGTGAGCCGGCGAAGAGTCTCCTGCTTCTCCGGGTGACCCACAAGGATCCGAAACGGCGTATGCCGCAAGAGGGCCGGCCGCTCACCAAGGAGCAGGTCGCCGACCTGACAACGTGGATCAAACACGGAGCCGCCTGGCCCACACTGCGTGTGTCAGCGTCCCTGGGGAAGCCGAAGCCTGAGTACGAGAAGCTAAAGAAGGAACACTGGGCATTGCAGCCGCTTATTGATCCGAGAGCGCCGGACGTCCGTGACACGACCTGGCCGAAAGACCCAATCGATAGATTCATCTTGGCTCGGCTCGAAGCCGAGCGCCTCGAGCCGGTTGGAGACGCGGACAAGGTGGCTTTGATCCGCCGAGTGACCTTCGATCTGACCGGCCTACCCCCGACGTTCGTCGAGATCGACGCCTTCCTCAAGGACAACTCCGCGGACGCGTACGGCAGCGTGGTAGATCGGCTGCTTGCTTCGCCGCGCTTCGGGGAGCGCTGGGGCCGGCACTGGCTCGACGTAGCGCGTTACGGCGAATCGACGGGACCGTCGCGAAACATCCCCTATCCTCATGCCTGGAAATACCGCGACTACGTCATCGACGCAGTCAACGCCGACATTCCATTCGACCGCTTCGTTCGGGAGCAAATCGCCGGAGACTTGCTGCCGGCCCGCTCGGATCGGGAGCGGGACCGGTTGCTGACTGCTACCGGATTTCTGGCCCTCGGCGTGAAGGACGTGAACCAGCGGTTCAAGGTCCGGTTCGTCATGGACAACGTGGACGAGCAAATCGACGCCGTTTCCCGGTCGATCCTGGCGCTCACGGTCAGTTGCGCCCGCTGCCACGACCACAAGTTCGACCCAATTCCCACCGCCGATTATTACGCCCTCGCCGGAATCTTCACCAGCACCGACAACCGTGCCGGGCTGCGAAATAAGATGGGCGGCGGCGGACTTGACTACTACGACCCCGCGATGCTCGTTGTGTTAGCAACCCAGTTGCCGCCCGCTCCCCGTGAGAAGGTGGAGAAACTGAAGGTCGATATCGCCCAGGCCAAGAAGGAATGGGAAGCGATCCGCGACACGCCGGAAGGGCTGTCGAAGGGGCGGGACGGAGCTCCCAAACAGCGACCGTATCGGCTGAAATACGAAAAACTGCAGACCGAGCTGCTCGGCCTGACGGATCCGGCGGCTCGTGGCCACGCAGTCCACGGAGTGCGCGACGCCAAGATCGTCAGTGACACCGACGTGCGCATCCGCGGCGAGGCGGAGAAACTGGGCCCCAGCGTGCCGCGTGGTTTCTTGACCGCTTTCGACGTAGCCGGCGCTCCGAAGGTGAATCCGAAAGGGAGCGGCCGACTCGAGTTAGCCGGTTGGCTCACGAGTACTAACAATCCGCTCACCGCGCGCGTTCTTGTCAACCGCGTCTGGCAGCGCTTGTTCGGCCGGGGAATAGTCGCCACGGTTGACAACTTCGGCGTGTCGGGTGATATCCCTTCGCACCCTGAATTACTCGACTACCTGGCGAATCGCTTTGTCCGGGACGGCTGGTCGGTGAAAAAGCTGGTTCGGGCGGTTGCGCTGACACGGGCATATCAACTCAGCTCCCATAGCCCGGCCTCGCATCGCGCGATCGACCCGACAAACCAACTCGTGTGGCGGCACACCCCCAGGCGCTTGGATGCCGAGGAAATCCGCGACGCGATGCTGGCGGCGGCCGGCTCCCTCAATCTGAACCGGCCCACCGGGTCGGCCGCGATGAAGCTCAAAATGATCGAGCTCCCGGACAGCGGAGTCGATGCCCGCGCGATCCGTGAATACGCCGACAGGAGCACGCACCGCAGTGTCTACCTGCCGCTGCTGCGCGGCATCAGCCCGCGTGCGCTCGAAGCGTTCGACCCAGTGGAGCAGACGCTCGTCACAGGCACGCGCGAAGCAACCACGGTGCCGCGCCAGGCATTGTATCTGCTCAATTCCTCCTTCGTCCGCCGGCAATCCCTGACCTTGGCGGAACTACTGCTCGCCGAGAACGATAGCGCAGACGCCGACCGAATTCGCAAGGCTTACCGGCTCACCTTGGGCCGATTCCCAGATAACACGGAGGTCGAAAGGGTGCACACCTTCCTTCTTGATTACGAATCGGCTGCCCGCGAGCTGAATGCGTTCAAACCATTGGCACGCGCAATGGTTGCCCTGCCCGCTCAAACGAAAGCGAAACCGAAACCGACCAATCAGGACGAATTTGAGCGGACCAACGAGTCGGCCGTCGAAGACGGTAGTCGCCCAAAAGATGCGCGATCCGCCGCCTGGCAGGGCTTTGTACAGTCGTTACTGGGATCCGCGGAATTCCGATACCTCGAATAGCTCTTCATCGTGCCTGCCCCAAAGGAGGGCCAAGCTATGCTGAAGCCTGAACCCTTGTTTCCCACGATCTCCCGGCGCCAGGCCCTGAAGTCGGCCGGAGTCGGGTTCGGCTATCTGGCATTGGCCGGCTTGCTCGGCCAGGATGGCCGGCGCGCGACGGCTTCCGATGCGACCGCGGCAAATCCGCTGGCCCCGAGGGAGCCGCACTTCAAGGCCAAGGCCAAGCGGATTATCTTCCTGCTCATGGAAGGGGCGGCCTCGCAGGTGGATACCTTCGAGTACAAGCCCCAGCTCCAGAAGGCTGATGGGAAGCCCGGCCCCGGCGGCGGTATCCTGAGGGCGTCGAAGTTCCAGTTCAAACAATTCGGCCAAGCAGGGACCTGGTTCTCCGAATTGCTGCCGAACATCGCGAAACATGCGGACGAGCTGTGCTGGCTCCGCGGGCTGCACACGGACACACCGGCCCACCCGCAAGCCGTCGTTCAGCTGCACACGGGGAGTGCCAACGCTGCGCTCACGCGGCCGAGCATGGGCGCCTGGCTGCTCTACGGCCTGGGTACCGAAAATCAGGACCTGCCAGGATACGTCACGATCAACCCGTCGCCCTTCTTTGGCGGAGCCGTGAACTACGGCAGCGCCTTCCTGCCGGCTCACTTCCAGGGCAGCAGACTCACCGATTCCGGTTACCTGCCGAATTTGAAGCCGCAGACGCCCATGTCTCTGCAACGCAAGCAGATCGACTTGATACGGGCGATGAATCGTGACCTCCGCGCGACCTCCGGGGCCCCAGACGCGGTCGATGGGATCATTGAGTCCTACGAACTCGCCTTCCGCATGCAGGGCAAAGTGCCTGAGGTGCTCGACATCACCAAAGAGCCGCCGTACGTGCTCGACGCCTACGGCGTGAAGCCCGGACCGGCCGGAGCGTTCGCTCGCCAGTGCCTGATGGCCCGGCGGTTGAGTGAGGCCGGCGTGCGCTTCGTGGAAATCTGCCAGCCGGGTTGGGACCACCACAGCAACTTGCACGAGGGGTTGAAGCGGAATTGCGCTGCGGTCGATCAGCCAACCGCTGCGTTGCTGGCGGATCTCGAATGGCGCGGACTGTTGGACGAAACGTTGGTCCTATTCGGCAGTGAATTCGGCCGGCAACCAACCGCTCAGGGACCGGACGGCCGCGACCATAATATCACCGGCTACCCGATGTTCTTAACTGGCGCCGGCGTCAAGAAGGGCTTCAACTACGGGGCCACCGACGAATACGGCCTCCGAGCAGTGGAGGGCCGGATGCACATCAGGGATTTGCATGCCACTCTCCTTGCACTTCTTGGGTTGGACCACGAAAAACTGACGTATCGTTACGCCGGCCGAGACTTTCGACTGACCGACGTGGCCGGTCAGGTCGCTCAGGAAATCATGGCGTAAGCAGCATAAGGGCAAAACGATCCACCGGCGACAGAGGCTTTAGTCGCTCTTGGAAAGGACTACGGCACGACGTTCTTGGTCAGCCTTTCCAGCGACGCCTTTGCCTCTCGGGCGAGGAGAGTCTCGGCGGGCCCCCTGGCGAGGCTTGACAGAACCTGCCTGGCGTCCGAGTTGCCGATGTGTTCGAGCACTTCGATGGCTCGAAGACTTCGTACAGGTTCCGGGGAATTGCCTGGCTCCAATCTTTTCAGAAGCTCCTCGATCCGTTGGCGCTGTTCCGCTGGCGGATTGCTCTGGAGCGCTTGCCGTAGCGCGGACTCGGCCAGGTCGCCTGCCCTCTCTAATTCCTGTGTCGCCTGCTTGCGCGTGGCAAAACGCGGACTATCCAGAGCGCCGATCCACTGCGTGACCTTCTCAGAAGCAATGGGAGCGGGAGACTTTAATTGTGCCCGCAAGAAGGCCGCACTGTCAGCGGGCGCGGCGCTCAACGCACAGACAGCCTGGTAGGCCTTGCCGGCGTCCGTTTGTGCCAATTCCTGCCATAACGTGCGCAGCTTCGCTTCGTCAAGGTATAGGCGACGCGCCTGACCGGTCTCCCCAGGGCCGGCGACATCCCAGGCCAGGGCGGTCGTGTCGCCGCCGGCCGAGTACAGGACCTTCCCATTGGGCGAGAAGGCCACGGCCATCACGTTTTGCGATGCCGGCTCATGGCCGGCAAAGTGAGCGCACTCCTGTCCGGTGGCAACCTCCCACAGACGCACAATCTGGTCGAAGTTTCCGGTCGCGAACCTCTTGCCATCGGGGGTAAAGGCCAGAGAATCGACGGCGGTCTTGGCGACCGTGGAGGGGACGGGAAATTGGTGGCGAAGCTTGCCGGTGGCCAGGTCCCAAAACTCCATGGATGTTCCGAATCCACCAGTCGCCAGGAATTTGCCATCCGGCGCAAAAGCAACGCTCAGGACCATCATCTGCGGCGCGCTCCAGGTCCGCAGGTTTTTTCCGGTTGCGACATCCCACAAGGAAACTTTCCCCTGGCGCTGGTCCGCACCTACCACGGCCAGGCTTCGGCCGTCGGGCGCGAACGCCAGATGGTACACATCACCCGTCGGCTCGGTTAACGGACGCACCTCCGCCCCCGTGGCCACATCCCACAGCTTCACCTTTTGAGGGCCGCCAACTTGGGAACCGCCAGTGGCCAGCGTTCGACCATCGGGTGCGAACGCGACGGCGTTGTAATAGCGCTGACCTTCGATGGTGCGGAGTTGCCGAGCCGTCGTCACGTCCCAGAGACGGACGACGCCATCCGCGCCGCCCGATGCCAGGGTGGCGCCGTCCGGCGAAAACGCTACGCTCGTGACACCGCCCGCATGGGCCACGATTTCCCGAAGCGGTGCCCCCCTGGCCGCATCCCAAAGGCGGACAGTGCCGTCCTTGCTTCCCGTGGCCAGGACCTTGCCGTTGGGGCTGACAGCGATCGTTTCGATACACCCGTAATGCTCGGGAAAAGGCCGCAGTTCCTTCCCGGTGGTAGAGTCCCACAAGCGGATAACCCCATCGCTGGAGGCGATTATCTTGCCATCCCGCGAATAGGCGAGCCCGAGGATGCCCGTGGGAAGGGCCGTAATGCGGCGCAGCTCCCGGCCCGTGGCCAGGTCCCAGAGCCGAATCGTTCCGTCCTGCGGCGAATTGCTCCCGGTGGCGACGGTAATGCCGTCGGGAGAGAAGGCGAGCGATAGGATGCCGTGCTCGTTTTGAGCGATCTGTTGGAGTTCCTTACCGGTCGCGGGATTCCAAAGATGGATGGTCTTCTCCTGCCAGCCGCCGGTAGCCAGTCGGCCATCGCCAGTGAACGCCACGTGGAGCATCTGATTCGGAGGCGCTGGTAACTTGTGTAGCTCCGTGCCGGTCTCCGTGCTCCAAAGGCGAAAGGTGCTGTCGGCGCCGGCCGATGCAAGCACCTTGCCGTCGGGTGCGAACGCGACCGCAAAGATGTGGTCCTGATGCCCCTGGCACCGTTGCACCCGAGTCCCCGTGGCCGCATCCCACAGATGAACCTCGTGGTCCGCAAATCCGCCCGAGGCAATCAGGCGGCCGTTCGGAGAGAACGCGACACACAGAGTCTTGGGCGCTTGCCCCTCCAGCGTGCGGATTTCCTGGCCCGCAGCGATATCCCACAGGTGGAGCGCGCCACTCGACCCCGCCGCTGCCAGGAATTTTCCGTCCGGGGAAATAGCGAAGGAGTTGATTCCCTTGGCATCGAGTTCGAGTTGGCGGAGGCGCTTGCCGGTGTCCACATCCCAAAAGCGAATGGCTGATTTACCCCGACCACCTGAAACCAGGATTTTGTCGTCCGACAGGAACGTCAGGGAGGTGCCGCTATGTCGGAAACGTGTGGTCCCCAGACGAAACAAGGCGCCGGCCGGCAGCGGGTCACCGTAGGAATCGGTGCGCGGAGGCGTGTTCGGGGTGGCCGTGGGCCTCTCCTGCCAGCGCCCTTCCAACACAACAGGGCTCTCCTGTACTCCCTCTTGCGAACGAGCCAGGGCTCCTGCACCAGCCACAATGAGCCCAGCTCCCGCGATCAATGCTGCAAGTACCGCTAGCTTGGCCAAGGCCGCCCCCTTCAGGAGGCCGTTCGCGAGGACCACCGCCGGCGCTGTCGCGGCAGCGCGGCCAGCGGCCGCTTGCACCGCCAGACGCACGCTGGCCAAGATTAGCCTGGCCGGCACGGCGGCGGACGACATGTTCTCGCTTGTCCCTAGGGCCAAGAGTCCGGCACCTAGCCCAAAACCGCGCCGAGTCAGGCGCCGTTGCAGGATCTTGCGGGCACGCTCCAACCGGGCGGTGACGGAACTCTTTGGCCAGTCCAACTCCTGTCCGGCTTGGAAGTGCGTTTTGCCCTCCAAGTAACACAAAACCACCGGAGCTCGATATTGGATGGGCAACCGCTGCAACTCCTCGTCGAGGACTGCTCGAAGCTCCTGACACGAAGGCTCCGCGTAAGGTTGCCCAATCGTCCTGGCCACTTGCTGCTCCTGTCGCCGACGCTGCGCCGCTCCGATGCGAGCCCTCCGCGCGATCCGATAGGCCACACCGTACAGCCAACTGCCCAGCGATGGCGGTTTGCGGATCTGCCTTGCTTTCCGTGCCAGCACCAGGAACGTGGCTTGGAAGGCATCCTCAGCCTCATGCACGTTACCCAGGAGGCGCCTGCATAAGTTGAACACCATCGGTCCGTGTCGATGGACCAGGATGGCAAACGCGGCTTCTTCCGCTTGGCTCTGAAAACGCTCGAGCAATTCGGCATCGCTAATGTCGCGCGCCGCATCGGCCTTGGCCAAGTGCCGCAGGTGTTCCAAGACGTGGCCGAGCGCTGTGGTCTTCATTCGAGGATGTCCCTCTGGATCGTGCTCACCATCCTATAGTGCAGCGAAATGGCAGTTTGACCAACAAGAAAGTCCAGGCAGGTGCGGCTGGATGCGAAGCGGCCTCGCACGGATTGCCTGTCGTCGGTCGATTCCCCGCGTAAAGGCAGACCTAGTATACTAACGCCTTCCACCGAAAGCTGGGCTAAGGCAGGGAACGACAGTACGACTTTCCAAAAACTCCCTCAGGGTGAAGAAGGTCAACGCCCCAGCCAGCCTTGCCCGTGAATTGAGCTATGTTTATTAGGAATTCTCGCTCAGATCGGGCAGCAGCTGATGATTACGCTGGGAGTAAAGTCGAAAGTTGACATTTGAGCATCTGTTAACAGGGTCGGCGCGCGGCCGCTCGGGTGATTCACGTCCTTGGCAACTGCTCTTGCTGTCAGCCCCAACTCCCTCCGCGCTTGAAACGGCAACTGACAATCTGGTGACTCACCTCAGAGATAACCCGGAGTTCGATTTAGCGGACGTTGCCTTCACGCTGCATGCGGACTGCAAAGCGTTCCCGCACAGGCGTGCATGGGTGTGCCGCAACTGCGAGGAAGCCATCGCAGCCTGTGCCTCGAGGCAGGGTGTGATCACGTCCTCGGAGCCCGTTGCTGAAAGACCAGTCGCATTTCTCTTTCCGGGACAAGGCGCCCAGTACGTAAATATGGGTCGCGGCCTCTACGACTCGGAACGGTTATTCCGTGAAGAGATTGATCGCTGTGCCGAGATTTTGAATCAAAGCCGGGGCGTGGATCTCCGCGAGGCAATCTTCAGCTCAGCCCCTCCCGAGCACGCATGCCAGCAAATGAACCAGGTTGCCATCGCTCAGCCGGCACTGTTCCTAATTGACTATGCTCTCGCCAAACTGTGGATTAGTTGGGGCGTTCATCCCGCTGCGATGCTGGGCCACAGCGTTGGCGAGTATGTGGCGGCATGCTTGGCTGGTGTTTTCTCATTGCAGGACGCCGTCACCCTTGTGGCGGACAGCGGCAGCGTCATGCAACAGGCCCCTCGGGGCGCCATGCTGGCAGTGCCTTTGCCGTCGGCGGAAGTCGCGGATCTGGTGGCGCGGTCGGAAGCACGTCCTGGGCTCGCGTTGGCTGTCGTTAATGGTCCTTTACAATCGGTCGTAGCCGGCACGGACGGCGATGTGAGTAAGTTAGAAGCAGTGCTTGCGAGCCGTGGGGTGCAATGCCAGCGGCTGCCAACTTCCCATGCGTTCCATTCGCCGCTGATGGATGGAATCCTGACTTCCTACGCCGAGCGGGTTGGGCACGTATCGCTGCGCCCTCCCACAATTCCCTACCTCTCGAATGTGAGTGGTACTTGGATTTGGCCCGAGGAAGCAACCGATCCGGACTACTGGGTTCGCCATCTCCGAAATACGGTCCGCTTCTCGGATTGCCTTTCTGCGCTCCTGGCTAACACTGACCAAGTCCTCCTCGAAGTGGGCCCGGGCGGGATCCTCAGTGGGTTGGCACGCCAGCAGCCTGCCAAGCCGGCTGCGGTGCTGCAATCGCTCGGCCGGGCCGGCGAGGGAACCCATGACCTTGAGGTGCTCCTACGGACCTGTGGGCATCTGTGGACGCTTGGTTGCAACCTGGACATCACCGGTCTTTATAACGGCCAGCGAAGGCGCCGTGTGCCCCTGCCAACTTACCTGTTTGAGCGGCAGCGGCGTTGGATCGAAGCCGAGACATCGACTGCGGCGCAGACGCCGATCTCTTCCGGGGAAGACCGTTGCGAGTCGAGGCCAGCTGCGCCTCTGAACTCACGAACCATGCTGACGGGCGCGTCTGCAGGTGGGCTGCCAAACCACGTCGCCGCGTCAGGGCGTGACCAGATAGAACAGGGTTTAAAGGAGTTGTTTTGTGAATGTCTTGGCGTAAGTGAGGTTGGTCCGCGTGATCATTTCTTCGAGTTGGGAGGCCACTCCTTGTTGGCGGTAAGGCTCCTGACCCGTATTGAGAAGAAGTTCAAAAAAACCATCCCGCTGTACGATTTTTTCCGGTCACCCACGGTCGAAAGTCTAGGGGCAATCTTGCGAGGGACAGCCGAGCCCAAGCGCAAGGAGTTTAGTGTTATTGTGCCGTTTAATGAATGCGGCAACGGTCCACCCTTTTACTGTGTGCATTCGCTCGGTGGCGAGGTCGCTAGCTTTCGGCATCTCGCCCGCATTCTCGGACCAGAGCAGCGTTTCTACGGCATCCAGGCCCCGCCGGAGTCCCACACCGCGGAATTCGCTTGGTCAATCGAGTCTATGGCACAGCACTATGTGGACGCACTGACTGCGTTTCAACCCACAGGCGCATTGCTGCTCGGTGGCTGGTCGGCCGGCTCGACGATCGCGCTGGAAATGGCACAGCAACTCAAAAAGAGCGGGCGAAATGTGGAATTGTTGATAGCGCTTGAGGGCGCACTGTTCAACACGGGGGCTGGCACGAGTTTGTGGAACCCCGTCTATTATGGGAAACTGCTCTGCAATCTCCCGCACTGGATTGCCGACGATCTTATGGTGGAATTCTCGTTTCGGGTGTTTGCTCGCCGCGTGTGGGACAAATTGGCATCGCTGTCGAGGATTGCGACACAATCCCTAACCGGCAACAAGAAAGCGAGTGAAGAGGTGGCTGGCTTTATGGACGTGTCCTTTTACTCTCCAAACCAAGTTGCGTTCATGAAGGCCGTGTACGACGCCTTGGTTGCCTATGTACCCAAGCCGTATGACGGTGAAGTGCTCCTTTACAAGGCAAGGACTCAGCCGCTTTACCACCTGTTCGAACTGGACCGAGCCTGGTCAAAGGTGACATCTCAAGTCGACGTGGTCACAGTGCGAGGAACCCATGTTAATATCGTTCAAGAGCCATTCGTTCGCCCACTTGCCGAAGACTTGCGACGGCGACTATCCAAATATCACACCGAAGGCCGGTGAAGAGGTGTAGGCGTAGCGGGAACTCCGCTACAGATACTCGTAGCATGGGGAGGCGGTTCGATGGCAGCATGGCACTCTTGCTGCTGGTTCTGCCTCCTTTACTGCTTTTGGCCTATATTATCCGCTACGTTATCCGCCGCTTGAAACGCTGAGGCGGCTTCCACACCAATTCTCTCTTTTCAAGGAAGGTCGCCAAGCGGCTTATATCCGTCGCTTCTACGCCTTGCCTACCACCGAGGCGGGAGACCTGGCTCTGTGTATTTAAGCGGTAATTCAGGCTGCTTTTCTAAACGTGAACCACCGCGGGACCAATCCGAGCCCGCAAAGCAACCATGGCATCGAACAGTAGTGCTCTCGGCCACTTTCCCGCCTCTGGTCACGTCCGCTGAACTCATTCACAGAGGGTGCGACACTGAAAGCAAGGCCGGCGAGGCCCGGCTGTCGAGTTCGGGTTTTTCCTGGCGAGGGCTACGTATCACGTCGTGACTTCCAGGGTATTCAGCCTGGGTTCCCCTCTTTCGCCTTCCTGGCCAATGGGCGTAATCTTGAACTGGTAAGTGCCAGGTTCAGTGACTCTGTAGACGAAAATGGTTGCTTCTTTGGATTGTGCCCGGCTCGCCAATATTTCAGGCTCCGCCATTCTCTGGCCATTGATCGTGACTTCAAATCCCGTAACCACTTTGCCCGGGGCCTTCGGAAAGGCAAAATGGATCGTGTCACCCACCCTGGCCTTGCTCGGCAACATAATGCGTACAGCCATCAGTAAATCCTCCAGAATCATTCTATGAAAGCAGCCGCCTAGAGCGATATCTGTGAGGAATACGTTTTCCGTGAAGAAAGCCGAGGCCCTTGACGTGCGCTCCGGTTGCTATTTTCCCCTCAACCAATTCACCGCGGACATTCATGGTGTTGTGACCTCTAGCGGCGGGCGATACAGTGCGTGACGATCAAGCGTTCGCACGGGCTTCGACACGCTCCGCGTGCCGCTCCTCTGATTGGATAAAACGATGGAACTCACAGCCTTCCTGGGGATCTCCCTTTTCCTTGTTGCTGTCTGGTACGCAGTTGGGGCGGGGCTTGGGCGCCTGGGGGGTGGAGCATCCTGGCCGGACAATACACGGCTCCGCACGTGCCGGAGGGGAAGAAGTTCTCGATGCAATCGATCGCGTTTGGTTGGGTTGAATACAACGGCTGTCTGACGATCGTGGTGGTGGCGGAGGAGGGCCGCTACCTGTCGACGTGGCGGTTCTCGATGTCCACCAGTGCAGGCCCTTCTTGTTCGGGTAATTGTGCGAAATGGGTGTCACTTCATGCTGTTCCATTTTCCGCTTATCCGTGCAGGCGGAAAAAGACCTGACACGATTTATCGGATGTTGTCAAAAGCTCGGAAGCTCACGCAGCATTGGATTTCCACAATCTCGGGAAAGCAATGCGTGCGATCTGCTTGGTGGCTGCGTAAAGGAGGGGGTAATGAGCCAGTTTTCTCTGAAGCTCGTGCGCTAGGATCGACGGGCGGTCGTGAGAGGATCGGGTTACTTCCAACTCGCGCCGCAGGCAGACCGTTTCATAAGTCACGTAATTATCTTGAACGTTGGCGGGGATCCGGAGTAGAGGCAGAAGGTCTGCGTCTTCCCGGCGAACATAGAAGCGATTAATGCCGTCAAAGAGACCAAACAGATAATCAGCAGCGATGAGGGGCGGTTCCCAGCTGTAGTGGCTTTGAAGTCCGGTCTCACCGAATATCGAATCCTCGATCACGAGTACCTTCGGGCGCCAACGCGTCCAGTCATTGCCTTCAATGACTTCGCGCTCCAAATTTTCGGCGTCGATGGATAGAAAATCAATCTCACCTCCGACGTGCAGCGAACACACATCAGCGAGGGTGGTGACGGGAACCTCGCGGCGCTGGTAAACGAGGCCGAGAGTTCGGGCGCGGTGCTCCGCCTCTACCTCGGAGAAGGTCGAGAGGGTTGTAGGGCTTGGGCACTCAAAAAACGATATGGTTTTCGAGCAATTGGAAATGCCTACGTTGAGATTGACATCGCGGGGCCGATCGGCCTGCAAGCGCTCGAAGACAGACTGAACCGGCTCGATGTTAATGCCCTGCCAGCCGAGCTCGTAGAGCCCCTTCGTGACCGAGGCATCCATCGGATCGTTGGCTCCGACGTCAATGTAAAACCCCCGGGGTTTGTTCGAAAAGACACGGTGCAGTACGACGTCTTCGCGATTCTGCGAATAAGAAATGAAAGGCATCCTGCTCCCTCTTTTCGGAGGGCGTCAACCATGACGGTCAAGCACGAACCTGGTCGGACGGAGACCCCTCCATGAAAACGAATTTGGCAGCTTTTATCAGCCAAGGCCAGGAGAGTCAATGCCAGCTCCGCCCGGCCCTGCTGGTTGCTGGTGCTGGATAGTCTGCTGGATGTGATTAAGACCTATTGCGAGTATGAGATGGTTGAATTATAAGCCGGCCGATGCTAGCCAACCTCAAGCAAGATGCCCATCCGCTGGGCCGTCCCAGACTCTGGGAGGCACGAGTCAGCTCGGTGGATAAGCTGCGCCGCCTCAGCGATTTCCTTCCACGTTCCTTGCTGACCGGGCCACTCGTCTATGGCTGGACCACTTTCATAATAGTGCTTGGCATGACCCTGGGTCACCGCCTCATTCCCTCAGCCACGTTCGTGCCCAAGCCTCCTCGTTTGTCCGACTGCTTCGCCAATTGGGATGGCGGATGGTACACGTCGATTGCGCGCGACGGGTATCATTTCGCGCCGCAAGTGGGATGCGATGTAGCCTTTTTCCCAGCATACCCGCTCCTCGGCAGGCTTGTCGCGAAGGTGACAGGGCTTCAACCGAAGCTCGCTTTGCTAGTCGTTTCCCATCTCTCTTTCCTGGCTGCACTCGTGACACTTGGTGCCTATGTGCGGCTCCGGTTTGACCCCGTTCCAGAGCGTCTCATCGCCTTCGTACTCTTCGCCGCAGCGGTCTTTCCCACTGGGTTTTTCTTCCGCATGGTCTACTCGGAGTCGTTGTTCCTTTTCTGCACGATCCTGACGTTCTATCTGATGGAGCGAAATGCGCCGCTATACGTCGTTGCCGGCTTGATCGGATTTACCACGGCATGCCGGATTCCCGGCATCTGTCTGCTTTGCCCATTCGTTCTGCACGTTCGGCACCGATCCCTCAGCGTGCGCGACTGCCTTCAAAAGCTCGTCTGCCTGGCGCCGCTGACCTGTTGGGGAATCGCGAGTTTTATGCTGTACACCTGGTACAAGTTCGGTGAGCCGCTCGCATTTGCGAAGGCGCAGTCTTGCTGGTTCTTTCGTCTTCCTCCTTCGTGGACTCACAAGGTGTATTGCCTGGCAGTGCTTGAGCCCTTTCGATCAGTATTCTCTTCATCATCAGGTGCTGCCTACTGGAAGAACCAATCCCTCGACAAGAGTGCCTTCTTGAGCTTGACTGCGGCGAATCCGGTTTATTTTGGGCTCGCCGCCGTCCTGATTATGGTGGGGGCATACAAGCGGTGGTTGTCGCCCAGGGAGTGGAGTTTCGGCGCTGCCCTGCTCTTCATGACCTATGCAGGGCGCGGCTATGAAATGTGCATGCAGTCCTCTGGCCGATTTGTCGCGGTTGTCTTCCCGATCTACCTGGTCCTGGGGCAGCTGCTATGCCGCTGTCCACCTCCGTTGGCGACCAGTTTTCTCGCGTTTTGTGCCGTTCTCCTGACCCTCTACTCCGCTTTGTTCGCCGCCTGCCATTTCCTCATCTAACCAAGCAGGCGTCCGGGGGGCCTCGCATAAATGGTGTCTGCGCCGTGCAAAAGCGTCCAGTGGAAGCCAAAAAGGGGTCGGGAGTCTTTTTGAAAATAGGTGTTGCTTCATGTTATTGCCTATCCGAATAACGGGGACAGGACCTGTGCATTAGAGTCCTGTTCCCGTTATTCGGATAGGCACTTATCGCCGATTTCCGCAGGGGGGAAATGATTAACATTTTAGCGAATCCGGGGGCGAGCGCAGTTACCGGTAAGCGAATACCAGTTGGTAGTTTTTCAACCAGGGAATGGACGGACAATTTTGGT